>BNJT01002393.1_pt1 | contig 229767 bp, 289 predicted proteins | sample 8540491 | NCBI WGS metagenome assembly BNJT01 (sample SAMD00202455, study PRJDB9452) | human saliva metagenome | host: Homo sapiens | reverse complement strand
TGGTTCTTATACTACAAAATGGATGGGGGAAAAAAATAGGTGGCACCTGGTACTATTTTTGATAGTGAAGGTTGGATGAAGACAGGTTGGATTAAAGAATATGGAAATTGGTATTATCTAGATGATAGCGGTGCTATGAAAACAGGATGGTGTAGGGTATCGGGTATTTGGTATTATTTAAATACTAGTGGTGTCATGCAAACAGGATTACAGACTATCGGTGGGAATGAATATTATTTAAATACTAGTGGTGCTATGCAGACAGGTTGGCAAAAACATTGGGGACGATACCTATTTCTTTTGCTAGTAGTGGAGCAAGACAAACGATTAATCGTCGGGCTTTTAGTTCTTGGTGAAACATCAACGAGAGCAGTACCTATCGAAGATGTTAATGCTATGGAAAAAGGTATTTAGTAACCAAAAACTTTAGTGAAGTTGTTCGTTTCCCTGATAAAAACAAAAAGCTGAGATTATTGCAAAAAATGGAAGATCTTTTCAAATCTTCTAGCGAAAGCGATGTGAACTATCTTTACCTTACCTGTCATGGTGGAGAAAATGGGAAGATAGCCATTGGTAGCGATAAAACATCATTTTCAGGTTGGGAATTAGCATCTATACTGAAACAATATAAAGGTAAGTTTGTGGTTATGGTGGATTGTTGCTATTCAGGAAAAATTATAGATGTAGGTAAGCCAGACAAAAAGCTTGCCTCCAAGTCTGAAGAAAGATTTGATGAACAAGCATTTTTAGCAGGATTCTCAACAGGAGATCTAGCAAGCAAGAATGGTGAAATGCTTGATTCTAAATTCCTCGTACTATGTGCCTCTTGGAAAGGTGAAAAATCGTATAGTTTAGTCGGAATAGGTAGTCTTGCCACCAGATACTGGGCAATGGGTACAGGTTGGGATTCACTTCAAAATAGAATGATTTCGCCTATGGCAGACACCAATACTAACGGAAAAATCACTTTAGAGGAACTGTATCAATACTCTTATCCTCTAGTCCTTGAAGCTGCATCAAGCAGTAATAAGGAGCAACATGTATCAGTTTATCCAGAAAACAGTCAATTTGTTTTATTCCAAAAATAAGGAGTTAAGAAAATGAAAGTATCAAAAAAAATCACATTATTTGGTTTGTCTCTAGCTGGTCTAGCTTTACTAGCTTTCCCTCATTCGGGAAAGGCCTTCGATCTTGAAGAAGAGTGGGTTATTAAGGGTGATGTTTGGTATCAAGATGGCAAAAATTCTCCGATTTAATAATGGCAATGAAGTAGGTATCAAAGTCTTAGATTTGCCAAAAAAACTGAGAAAAATCGAGTGGAAAGTTACTTTAAATGGTCAAGATCAGACTGTCAATTTTCTAGGTCAAGAAAAAGGACAAGTCTATGATGGGTGTAGAGGGGCGTTATCTGAATTTCTATGTACCTTATGGCTATAGAGGGATATAAAGGTAGAAGCCAAGAGCGGAAATGAAGTAAAGACCTGGTCCACTAAAGTGGTAGATGATGTATATAATGACGGTGGAAAGAGTGGTTACTTCCGTATTGACGAATCAAATGATCAACACACCTACCTTGATGCAAAATGGGACTATCAAACCAAGACCTACACTGCTACCTTACCAGAGACTGTCAATGGTCAAAAAGTCTTTGCTTGGGCAGACGACTATGAAGAATTGAAACTTCAAAAAAACCAGGAGTTATCAGTCATTCCTACAGGGGGAGGAGCCTTCAAAAATACTTTTATCCGATTGTAAAAGCAGAAAGCTGGCTAAAAAAAGGATTACAGTGAAAAGTGGTACTATCAAAAACAAGGCCAATTAGTGCAGAACGATTGGGTTAAGGACAAGGGAACTTGGTACTTTATGAATGATAAAGGAGTTATGTTTAATCAAACTTGGCTCTATCAAGGTAGCAACTGGTATGCCTTTAAATCATCAGGTGCTATGATTGCTAGTGACTGGATATATTATAACAACAATTGGTATTACCTAAAAGATTCAGGTGCTATGGCGACTGGTTGGGTAAAAAGATGGAGGTCAGTGGTACTATCTCGCATCATCTGGTAAGATGCTTCACAATACCTATACACCTGATGGTTACTATGTAGATGCCAGTGGCGCTTGGAAATAATCTAAAGTATACATTTTATTCCATCGGTTATTAGTGTACCTGCTCAGACTAAATGTTAGCAGAGGTGCAAGAAAAATCTAGATAATAATACAAAAAAAGCGAATCGAAACAATGAATTCTGTTTTGTTCGCTTTTTGTATTCTATTCGAGAAAGTATGGAAAATAATCTCTCTTACTTATTAGACTTTTATTCAATCTAGATTGAATATTCTATAGAAAATTAAATGCGTTATACCAAACAATGTTTCTTTGTTTTTTATCTCTTTATCATCCACTATAAAAATTAGTGAAATACTAATTTTTTTATGGTATACTAGTGATAATAAATAGTTATCGGTAGGAGAATGACATATGGATAATAAAACATGTTTTGTTGTTATGGGATTTGGTACAAAAAAGATTCCAAATACTAATATTGAAGTAGATTTAAATTTCGTCTATAACGAGCTTATTAAGCCAACAATCATTTCAAAGAAGCTAACATCTGTTTATGGTCAAGAGCAATTCAGGGCTGATGAGGTATATACAACAAAAAGTATAACAAAAACATTCATTGAGGGAATATTTAAGGCTGACATTGTAATAGCAGATATTACAACTTTGAATCAAAATGCAATCTATGAATTAGGATTACGTCATGCTATGAAACCTAAATCAACCATTATATTGTGTGATAATCATACTGCTCAAATAAAGTTTTTTGATATCCAAGATTTACCTCAAATTAGATATGATTCTGATAAATTAAATGAGTATTCGGAATTTAGAAGAATACAGGAGTTATTATCAAGTTATATTGATAATGCAAAAAATTCTGATGACCACTTTATCGATAGTCCTGTTTTTGAATCAAATTTGTACCATGTTATTAGCAATTCTTTAACATCTTCTCAAAGTAATACTACCACATCTAATTCACAACAATCATGGAGTGAATTAACTAAAGTAGCTAATGCTTTAAAAGATTCTCAACAATATGTAGAGGCTGAAATAATATATAAACAAATCTTAGATAGCGGGTTTGTTGACGATGAAATAGTTGCGGGTTATCTTCTATCTTCATATAAAAAAGATGAAACAAATCTCGATAACCTAAAAGATTCTCAACAAAAATTAATTCCATATCTTGATATAAAAACAACAACTTTTCATAAAATTTTAGGCATATATGGAGCAATTTATTTGCGTATCTTCTATATTACGAAAAATAAAGATGACTTACTATCTGCAATTCACTTCTATCGTCTAGGTATGAATTATGAAGATAATAATATTTATTGTGCCAGAAATTATTGTGCCAATTTATTAAAAATTGCAGATGTAGAGACCGACATAGAGGTTATAAAAGAGCATTACTATACTGCTAAATATACCGCAAAATATATCTTAGGATCACTGCCTACTTTAGTTCGTAAATCTAGCGAATATGACGATATTTGGTTGAAATCTAATCAAGAAGAATTGTTATTTATTTCAGGTTTAATTTCCGACTTAAAAATTGATATTACTGGACTGACTGATAGACAGTCTAAAACAATTCGAGAAGGTCGAAATATATTAAAAAAAGATTTATCAAAAATACGCTTACTGATAAATGACTAGATTTCAATAAGTATGTTCCCCATCTTTTACAAATTTATATTTTTGTTCAACCATAGTTTTCCACTCTTGGAGACTCTTTTGAAATTCATCTGAGTGTAAATAGTGAAGGATTTCGTCTTTTGTGTTCAATTCGAATTCTGGGGCTGTAATTGAATATTCGCCTTGCTTTAAAATCCCTTCCTTTGTTATATTTTCTTGTGGAATTGTTAACATGGGAAGTCCAAAAGTGAGAGCTAAAATCCCTTCAATGTGACAATAAACACTAGTTATCCACTTGTTTTTTAAGTGGATTTCTTTTGATGCAAAAAAGTCAGGATTTATTTCTGCATCCTTTTTCCTAACTCCTTCATTAATAAATGTTTGACCAAATGCTAAAACAATAATACCATAGCTTCTTTGTATCATTTCCCGTAAAGAAGTCATCACTTCATATGGGGAGTATTCAGCAGCTTGTAAGGTAACGCATTCAAAACCACTTTGCTTTAACAATTTTGTAAATTCCTTGATAAAAAAGCTTTGATGTTGAGTAAAGGGGTTTGGTCTACTCAAAAATACCTGTATTTTGTTTTCACTCATAGAAATTTCTCCTACCGATAACTATTTATTATCACTATACAAAGCACCTAAATAGGTTTATAATAGCATGATTATTGATAAAGGAGATTTTTATGGATTATAAACTTATTTCTGCTTACTTAGATTATTGCAAAACTCATAAGCGTTTGAGTTCACACACGATTCGCGCTTATAAGAATGATCTTATGCAATTTTATAACTCAGACCATGATAATATCGAATCCTATATAGAACACTTGACACAATCTAACATAAAAACGAATACATTAAGAAGAAAAATTGCCTGTATGAAGGTGTTTTATAACTATCTAAAATACCAGAACATAATTGAAGAGAATCCCTTCAATCAATTGCGCTTTCAATTTAGAACTGAAAAAGTATTGCCTAAAACGATTCCGCATGACATTCTGAAAAGTATTTTTATATATTTAGAACAGAAAGTAATTGTATCTAAAAACTGATTATCAAAAAAACAACACGCTGAAAGAAATCTACTGATTATTTCACTTTTTACTTTCAACAGGCATCAGAATTTCTGAACTTTTGCCACATTCGTCTCAAAGACATTAATCTTTCCAATAAGACACTCCATATTATAGGAAAGGGTAAGAAAGAACGTATCCTATTTTTTTAGGAGATCAAACAACCTTCAATTTATTAGAAACATATATAAATAAAAACAAGAAATGAATCCAATGATTTCCTGTTTCCAGGGAAACATTCACTTAAGCCATTGTCAGATCAAAGTGTACGTTTAGTTATAAAAAAAGAATCGTTGAACAAAAATAACTTTTCTAGAACTATTACACCGCATATGTTTAGACATAGCTTTTGCGACAATGCTTCTAGATAATGATGTAGATATTCGATATATTCAACAAATTCTTGGACATAGTTCTATATCAATCACACAAATCTATACTCACGTATCTCATTCAAAAACAAAAAAAGAAATACTTAGTTCTTTTAATCCTGTATCAGCGATTCATTCTGAAAAAAATGAACACTCATTAAACACACTTATTTCATATATTTATAATTGTTTTACTATATTCTAATAAGCATTAATAGTATAGTAGATTGAAACAAAATATGCACAAATATATTAGGGTGTAAATTAATTTCTAGAAATGTTTTAGCAACCGTAGTGTACTATTGTAGATTCAATCTGTTTCATATCCCAACTTTAAAAACTTTTAGAGTAACAAATGAAGTATTTGATAAAAAGGAGTATAATATCTTTAAAACGGATTACATGTATATAGATAAGGAGGGCAATTCTTTATGCTGAGAAGATTTGTTACCAAGAAGCACCTCGTACTTTACTTCTTTTCTATTACCATTACTTGGCTGGAAGCGATTATCACACCAGCCCTTGTTCAGAATATTGTTGCTAGTTTTACCAATCAAGAACTAGGCCTTCTTTGGAAAGTTTTGATTTTAGGAATCCTTGGTAATCTCATCCTCTTAATAGGTTTGGCTGGGAAACGCTATTACTACGCCCGTTTGATTACTGATTTCAAATATGGAATCAAGAGTGCTATTTTCAAGCGATTTTTAAACAGTTATGAGATTGATGAAAAGGATATTTTATCTGACCTAGAAAACGACGTCAAGCAACTAGAAGAAAATTATATTGAGCCAACGGTCATCATCATTTCTTCTCTTGGCTTCACCACTGTGTCCATTCTCTATGCCCTATGGACCAATTTTTACCTGGGCTTGATTTTCATCCTCTTCTACTCCTTTCCTGTACTCTGCAGTGCTATCGGATCAAAGCGTTTGGATTCACTTTCTGAAAAAGCGGTCAACTGTTAACCAGAGCTACTTTAGCAAGCTTGACAAATTTTATTGGCGGTAGCCAACAAATTCGCCATTATCAGGGGCAAGACTACTTTTTTGCTCGCTATCAAAAGCAATTACAAACCAGTCTAGATACCGAAATTAACTATGAAAAGCAACGAACTTTAAATAGTCTCTTGATCAATAGCATCGATGCCTTTTGTTCTGTCACACCAATCGTCATCGGTGGCTTTATGACCTACTATAATTATTTAGATGCAGCGAGTTTTGTGGCCATCTATCTGGTTTCCCATAATATCGGCTATCAATTCCAAGAGTTGGCTTATTTTACCAACACCCGAAAAGCAACTCGAAGTCTTCTCAACAAATACCAAAAACTTTTAGGTCAGTCTGACTCCATCTCGCCTAGAAGCATAGAAAACATTTTCCCTATCCAACTTGACACCATCTCCCTAAAAAAAGATGGGAATATCCTCTTATCTCCGATTTCCATACACATCAAGCAAGGAGAAAAAATTGCCATTATCGGGGAAAGTGGCTCTGGTAAGACAACTCTACTCAATATCGTTCATGGAGAAGAGACACCGACAAGTGGACAGATTAGCTTTGCTGGTCAAAACCTGTCACGTCAAGAAATCACAAGTATTAGTTCCTATATTCTCCAAGATAGCCATTACTTTGACACACTCTCTCTGGAAGAAAATATCCTTCTAGGGCTGGATAAAAAGGAGGATAGGCTAAATCATGTCCTCAAGACAACTGGTTTAGAACATTTGAAAAATCGAACACTCAGCAATGACAGCTTATCTGGTGGCGAGAAACAACGACTTGAAATCGCTCGCGCCCTCTACCACGATAGCCAACTCATCTTAGCAGATGAGATTAAGGCCAATCTTGACTTGGAAAATAGCATAAAAATTAGTGACTTGCTCTTCTCCCTACCTCAGACAGTCATTGAAGTCATTCATCACTACACCGAAGAGGACTTAAAGCACTACGACCAAGTCATTCACTTAAGCAGAGAAAAGTAATATTCTATAACATACGATTTGAAAAAGCAAGGAACTCAAATTCCTTGCTTTTTAACTCAATGAAAATCAAAGAGCAAACTAGAAAACTAGCCGCAGGTTGCTCAAAACATGGTTTTGAGGTTGTAGATAAGACTGACGAAGTCAGTCACATATATACGGCAAGGCGACATTGACGCGGTTTGAAGAGATTTTCGAAGAATATTAACTCAATATCAAACTGGCTACTATAGGGCTGACAAAGACATAGAGAATACCGGTGACACCGATAGCCAAACCACCCATAGCTCCTGCTACAGAACCGTATCGAAAGGCTGTTCCTGTTCCGACTGCGTGACCTGTTCCTCCAAGGGAAAGACCAACAGCTACTGGATCATCTATTTTCAACCACTTCAAAAGGGTTGGCCCGATAACACTGGTTAAAATCCCAGTTGCCACTACAACCACCAAAGTCACAGTCGTCAATCCTTGCAATTTTTCTGTGATTCCCACTGCCATGGCGGTTGTTACTGACTTAGGAAAGAGAGAAATGGCTAGGAAAAAGTCCATTCCAAAGATTTTTGCCACAAGGGCTGTGAAAGAGGTATTGACAATTACTGCTAACAAACTACCAAAGAGAATACTCCGAGCATGGTGCTTCATCAAGTGAAAACTCTTATAAAGCGGAATCCCTAGAGCAACAGTCGATGGGACAATCAAGTTGTTCAAATAAACCCCACCTTGATAGTAATCTTGGTAAGAAATACCCGTCACTTTTAGAAAAATGATAATAAAGATAGCTGACAAAAGCAAGGGCGTTGTCAATGGATGGGGAAAACGTCTGTAAATCAGCATTCCCACTAGATAAGCTAGGATAGACAGGGCAAGCCCAAATAGGGGATTGGAAACAAATTCACTCATTTGGCATCTCCTTTCTCATAATCTCCCTCAAACCGTCTCTTGATAAACTGAACTACTAGGGCTATGAGGACAATATTGATGACTGCTGCAAAAAAGACAATCAAGACGATGGGCAAAAGATAGGGAGCAATCACATCAAACTTTTCCATGATTCCCACTGCTGGCGGCAAAAAGAGAATGGTCATATTGGCCAGCAAGAAATTCCCCACCATGTTGACATGCCTGGTTCTCAGCCACTTGAATTGTAGGGCTAGAAAGAGAATGATCAAACCGATAATACTGCCTGGGATGGGCAAATGAAAGAAACTGGAAATCCCCTCTCCGATTAGAGAAATCACAAAGAGAATCATTAATTGAACATATAATTTCATCCTAAACTCCACGAAATAGACTTCTGCATACCAGTTTACTCTTTTTTCAGAAAATTTCAAGGAAACACACAAGAGATAATGAAAATTAGAAAGGAAAGGGGATACAGACAATTAAAACTAGTGAAAACAGGCGTGATATAGGATAAAAGATTTCATCGTCCTTCTTGCCAGCTCTCTTGAAAAGTAGTATAATTATTGCATGCGCAATCATCTTGTGATGCAGAGATTGTCCGTTAATGGACCTTCTTCTATTGATAACTCTAAAAAGAAAGGAGATACTATGACCTATTTGGAAAAATGGTTTGATTTCAATCGGCGTCAGAAAGAAATTGAAAGTCTCTTGGAAGAGACTATTGCCCAGCAGAGCGAGCAAAGTCTGACCTTGAAAGAGTTTTACTTGCTCTACTATCTTGACTTGGCTCAAGAAAAATCTCTACGCCAGATTGACCTGCCAGATAAGCTTCATCTGAGCCCGAGCGCTGTTTCTCGGATGGTGGCTCGCTTGGAAGCTAAAAATTGCGGTCTACTTAGTCGCAGGTGTTGTGATCAAGATAGACGATCTAGCTTTATCTGCCTGACAAGTGATGGGCAAAAAACACTGGCCTCTCTACAAAAGTCTGTCGAAGCAAGCTTGGAAACTGGTTTGGACTTCTTGATTTAAGATGATTTTAGAAAAAAGTTGCGTGCGCAATCATTTTTCTTGACATTCTCTTTTACAAGGAGTAAAATAAAATCATCATCAAACAAAGGAGTTTTAAACATGATTGAAATTACCTATCTAGATGCCAGCAAGAACGCAAGAACTGTAACCTTCGAATCTTATGAAGACTTTGATCGTTCACAACAAGCTTGCCTTATCGGCGTCGCAGACTACTACCCTGTCCAAAAATTAACTTACAACGGTCATGATTTGGACTACCATGGGACTTACGGAGATGTCTTCTTCTATCTCATGAAACAAGATTTAAGCCAATATAACTAAAAAAGGAGAAATACAATGGCAAAAGCAATTACAGATGCAACATTCGAACAAGAAACAAAAGACGGTTTGGTCTTGGTAGACTTCTGGGCAACTTGGTGTGGTCCATGTCGTATGCAAGGACCAATCTTGGATAAATTGTCTGAAGAACTTTCAGAAGATGTCTTGAAAATCGTTAAAATGGACGTTGATGAAAATCCAAACACAGCTCGTGCTTTTGGAATCATGTCTATCCCAACTCTTCTCTTCAAAAAAGACGGCCAAGTTGTGAAACAAGTTGCTGGTGTACACACAGCAGAACAAATCAAGGCCATCGTTGCTGAATTGAGCTAATCACACTAGAGACCAAGTACTTTCTTTGGTCTCTTTTTTCTTGCCCTTTGCCTTTTTTCAAAAAATATGCTAGACTGTAGGTAGAATATTACGATGTTTGGGACATGCCATCGCTAAAAAAAACCTTGACTTGGTATTTTTTAGCTCCCTCAAGGGAGCTTTTTGCGTGCTCTGAACATTTCCCATTTCGGAAGGAGTACTATGAAACGTCAATCTGCCTTGGTCGTCTTTAGTGGCGGTCAAGATTCTACAACCTGCCTCTTTTGGGCTAAAGAACACTATGAAACTGTTGAAGCCGTCACCTTTGCCTACGGCCAACGCCATCACCTCGAAATTCAAGTGGCTAGAGAAATTGCCAAGGAACAGGGCATTCGCCATCACATCCTAGATATGTCTCTGCTGGGACAAATCACTGAAAATGCCTTGACTTCTGATCTGGAAATTGAGCAAAAAGAGGGAGAGGTTCCCAATACCTTTGTTGACGGTCGCAACCACCTCTTTCTATCCTTTGCGGCAGTTCTTGCCAAGCAACGGGGCATTAAAGACATCGTGACAGGTGTCTGCGAGACAGACTTCTCAGGCTATCCTGACTGCCGTGATGTCTTTGTCAAGTCCCTCAATGTTACCCTCAACCTTGCTATGGATTACAACTTTGTTATCCAAACACCTCTCATGTGGCTAGACAAGGCTGAAACTTGGGAATTGGCTGACCAACTCGGTGCCTTTGACTATGTTCGTGAAAAGACCTTGACCTGCTACAACGGGATTATTGGAAGTGGCTGTGGAGATTGCCCAGCCTGCCACCTACGGCAACATGGTCTAGATGTTTATCTGTCACAGAAAGGAGAGGCCTAATGTTTTTTGCACCCAAAGAAATCAAACAGGAAACTGGGGAGTCTCTGGTCTACAATCCTCACAGAACCTTGGTATCAAAAGAATTTACCTTTGATGCTGCCCACCACCTCTTTCACTATGAGGGAAAATGTAAATCCCTGCACGGCCACACCTATCATTTGCAGATTGCTGTCAGTGGATTTTTTTAGATGAACGTGGCATGGCCTACGATTTCGGAGACATCAAAGCTATCTATAAGAACTATTTAGAACCCCACTTGGATCATCGCTATCTAAACGAAACTCTTCCCTATATGAACACGACTGCTGAAAATATGGTTTACTGGATTTTCCAAACTATGAGTCAAGAGTTGCCAGACGAACGTGGTCTCCGTTTGGAATACGTTCGCCTCTATGAGACTCCGACTGCCTTTGCGGAGTTTAGACGGGAGTGGTTAGATGACTAGGGAACGTGTCCTCAAACTACCAGTTTTGGAAATTTTTGGCCCAACCTTTCAAGGCGAAGGTCGTGCAATCGGGCAGAAAACCATGTTTGTCCGCACTGCTGGTTGCGACTACCACTGTGACTGGTGCGATTCTGCCTTTACTTGGGATGGTTCTGAAAAGCCAACTCGCATGACAGCTGACGAGGTCATTGCTGCCTTGGATAAATTGGGGAGCTACGACTATGTAACCCTATCTGGGGGAAATCCTGCTATCCTAGCGACCAACATGACTGAATTGGTCACTAAACTCAAGGAACGTGGTGTCACTCTGGCTGTTGAGACCCAAGGCTCCCGCTGGCAAAATTGGTTAAAAGACATCGACCAAGTTACTCTCAGTCCCAAACCTCCTTCATCCAAGATGGAAGTCAACTTTGAGACCTTGGACTTTATCGTTTCCCAACTGGATCCAGACAAGGTCACCTTTAAAATCCCTGTCTTTGACGATGCAGATTTGACCTTTGCCAGAGGCATACAAGAACGTTACAAACCAGATGTCCTTTTCTTATCAGCTGGAAATCCTGAGCCCAAGGCCACAGGCAATATTGTCCAAGACCAACTGGACCGTCTCAAAGAACTCTGGGAACGAGTCGCTACTGACGATAGCTGGGGCAATGTCCGCGTCCTTCCTCAACTCCATACCCTCCTCTACGATAATCAACGTGGTGTTTAAAATTAGAAAGAAAAAATCATGTCACAACAAGAAGAAATGAAAAACCTAAGCCTACTAGGCAACAAAGAAACCAACTACATTTTCGAATATCAACCAGAAGTCCTGGAATCCTTTGACAATCGTCATGTGGAAAATGACTATTTCATCAAATTTAACTGTCCTGAATTTACCTCACTGTGTCCAATCACTGCTCAGCCAGACTTTGCGACGATTTATATTTCCTACATTCCTGACAAGCTCTGTGTCGAGTCAAAATCCCTCAAACTCTACCTCTTTAGTTACCGAAATCACGGAGATTTCCACGAAAACTGTATCAACACCATTGGGAAAGACTTGGTCAACTTGCTAGACCCTCGCTATTTAGAGGTTTGGGGAAATTCACTCCGCGCGGTGGCATCTCAATTGACCCCTACTACAACTACGGTAAGCCTGGAACTAAGTATGAAGGCTTGGCAGAACAACGCCTCTTCCAACACGACCTTTATCCAGAGAAAATTGACAATCGTTAAACTCATACGAAAAAGCCCTGTTCCTCGAGATGAGGAGCAAGGCTTTTTGAGTTTCAATTATTCTTCTGTTCCAAGGAAGTTTTTAGCAACAAGTGCTGCAAGAACACCACCAAGGATTGGGGCAAGGATGAAAATCCATACTTGTTGAAGGGCTGCACCACCTACCAAGACAGCTGGTGCCAAGCTACGAGCTGGGTTAACTGAAAGTCCAGTAATGTTCAAGCCCACAAGAATCATCGCCATCAAGGACAAACCGATTACCAAACCAGCAATCGCGCCATTGCCCTTGCTTTCTGATGTCACAGTCATGATAACCAAGACAAACAAGAAAGTTGCGATGACTTCAAACAAGAAACCACCAAAGACAGTGACACCGTTTGCCAAGGCATTTTCACCAAGACTAGCAGTTGACATACCTGAGTTCGCCAAGAGGAAGAATACCGCAGCTGACGCAAGGAAAGCTCCAACTACTTGCCCAAGGATGTAGTTGACAAGCTCTGAAGATGATAAACGTTTGTTAACAAACATAGCGATCGAAACAGCTGGGTTCAAGTGAGCACCTGAAACAGTTCCGATTGAGTAGGCTGCAACTACGATTGCTAGACCAAAGGCAAAGGCAATCCCTAGGTGACCAAGGCCATCAAGACCATTTCCAAAAACAACAGCTCCTGTCCCAACGAACACAAGCATGAACGTACCGATTAACTCAGCAACAAATTTTTTCATTTTCTTTCTCCTTTTTTCAAAAACTAGATACTAGTCTATCAAAAGAGGGAAAGGGTTTCAAGAAAATTGATTGGAAAAATACTGGTTTGCCTCACTATCTTTTAATTAAGGAATTAAACCGAAAATACATTTCCTCTATAGAACTTATCAGTTGCTTATCTCACTAGCATTTAGCAACTTGATATAATCTAGACCCCAGTTCTCGACAGCATCTAAAACAACTCTGAATCCCTGCCCCATTTCGGTTAAGCTGTACTCAACTCGTGGGGGAACTTCGGCATAGACCTTTCGTTGAACAATCTTATCCTTTTCTAATTGACGGAGATGACGGGTCAAATAGTTTGAGTAATCCCAGGCAATAATCTCTGCAATTCTTTAAATCGTTTGGTACCCGTACTCAACTGATAAATGATTACCAGGGCCCATTTCCCTGTTAAAACCCTCTGCGTTGTCGCAAATGGACAAATACCATACTCGCTCACTTTATTTGGCATAAAATATCTTCTTTCTATTTTTTAAAAAAATTTTATCTTTTAGTATCAATAATAGTACTACTTTTGATACTAGGTATCGAAAAAGTGTCTACTTGTTTTTTTGTTTGTAACTGTTACAATTATATCATAAAAAAGAAATGGAGAATAGATATGTCAACAAACTTAGAAATTTTCAATGCTTATAACCAAGCTTTAATTGCTGGTGACTTTCCTGGTGTCTTTGAAACGATGGCAGACGATATTGTCTGGCATCAACCTGGTAATCATAGTATATCTGGTACAGTTGTTGGTAAGGACAAGCTAGGGCCTCACCTAGCTACATTTGCTGAGAAAACTAATGGAACCTTTAAGGTGGTAACAAATTGGGTTTCTGATAATAAGGATTTTGTCGCAGCCAATGTTACTTTTCTTGGAACACGGGCTGATGGTACTGAACTCAATATGAACGGGATTGACCTCTTCCGTATTGAAGACGGAAAAATCAAAGAAGTTTGGCTCTTCTCTTCAGACCAAGGTGAAGAAGATAGCTTTTGGGGATAATTTAAGAGGCTAGGACAAAAAATTTTGATTTTAGGAATTCTTTATTATAAATTTTTTAAAGCAATAGACTAGATAAAAAAGCGAACAAGACAGAATTCTGAGTGTCAGATAACTCGTTTTGTTCGTTTTTTATATTTAAGGTTAAACTTTTGTCCCAGACTCTTTTAATTTACTCTCCCAACTGGGCACTGTAGGTAATAATCTGGTCAACTGTGTCTGATAAGAACTGAATGGTATCACGGAGTGGTTTGTCTGTTGAAATATCAGCACCGATAATCATGGCTGACTCAAGTGGTGTCTTGCTACCACCTGATTTGAGGAGATTGAGCCAGTCTTCAGCACCAGTTTCTGAATGTTTCAGATGAAGGTAACCTGCAGTCGAGATGACTAGTCCTGCTGAGTAAGTGTAACTATACAATCCCATATAATAGTGAGCTTGGCGCATCCAAGTCAAAGCTGCATCGTCGTCGATTTCAATGGCATCTCCCCAGAAATCCGTCAAAACTTCCTTCATAATGCTGTTGAGTTTACTTGCTCCAAAGGTATCCCCTTCTTCAATCAGTGTATAAACCTTACGCTGGAAAGCTGCTTCCAAAAGGTGAGTGATAAAGTTATGGAAGTAGGTGTCTGTCAAGCGGTGAGCAAGGGCAAAGCGTTTTTGACGTGGGTCGTCAGATTGGTGCTCCAAGTAGTCACTGAGGAGCAATTCATTGAAAGTTGACGGTGCTTCAACATAGTAGGTCGACATGTGGGCATTGAAGTAGCTTTGGTGGTTGTCAGAAAAGATAAATTGACCAGAATGCCCGATTTCATGAATCAAGGTATAGACATCACTCAAACGGCCTGTCCAGCTCATGAGAACATAAGGATGCACGCGATATGGATCTGCCGCATAACCGCCAGAATCCTTACCACTATTGGCAGCAAAGTCCACCCAGCGCTCTTCTTGATAGCAAGCAACTTCTTGACTGTATTCTTGACCCAAAGGTTCTACCGACTTCATGACCAAATCATAGGCGTCATCAATAGTCACTTGAGGATTAAGGGCGCTATCCAAGTCCAATTTCCAGTCTGCAAAGGTCATCTTTTTAAGACCATTGACCTTGGCAACATGCTTGAGGTATCTCTGAGCAACGGGCGCAAAATCCTTCATGATGAGGTCAATCTGACGGTCAAACATGGCACGATCGACTTCTTGCTCAGCTAGAAGATAATCAAAAACTGAGTCGTAGCCCTTCATATCTGCCAAGAGTTTTTCAGACTTTACTTGGGCTAAATAAGCTGCGGCAGCTGTATTCTGGTGCTTACGGAGTCCTTCTGAGAAGGAACGGAATGATTTCTCACGAACCTCAGCGTCCTCATGGTTTTGGTAGAAATTCTCATAGGTCACAAAGCTGTTTTTGTAGGTCTTGCCATGAGCTTCAAAGTCAGCCATTTCAAAATCCCCAGCTCGCATTTTAGTATAAATATCCTGCGGACTGTAGAAAACTTCACCGAGATTGGTCAAGGCCTTCTCCACATCAGCCCCAAGATAGTGGGCTTTTTTGATTTTGGCCTGACGAATGGCCGCCGTCAAATGAGGTAATTCACCCAAACGGTTCAAGACTTCCTCATCAGCTTCCACCAAGGCATCGTCAAAGAAGGTCAAGGCTACGCTAGCATCTGTTTCAAATTCCATCCCAGCTTGGGCAATATTAGCAAATTCGTCATTGCTATAATCTGTCGTCTGAGGCATAAAGCCATAGTTGCCAATATGGCTTATCTGAATGTAGATTTGTTCCAATTCCGCAAAGGCCTTCTCAAAATCCTCAAAAGTATGAAGATTACCCTTGTAGTCACGGATAAATTGATTAATGTCTTCGCGAGCTTTCTCGATTGCACGCAAGAAATCCTCACGATCTTGGTATAGGGCTGTTAAATCCCAAGTTCCTTCTCTGGAAATTCTGAACGGTGTTTTTGTTCCATTTTCTTCCTCTTATTTCTCTAATTCTAATAAAACACTAAGGGCTGATAAGGTGTAAAGTGGTGCTGTTTCTGCTCGCAAAATGCGAGGACCAAGTCCTGCAAGAACAGCTCCTTTTGCTTCAAAAACTTTCGATTTCCGCAGGTGACAGTACCACCTTCTGGACCAAAGATAAAGAGCAATTTGGCTCCTTTTTTTCAAGACCAGCGACTGCCTGTAAGAGCGCAGTGACTTTCACCTTCTTTGGCTGATTCTTCATAGGCTACTATGATAGAGTCAAATTGGTCCAGTTGAGCTAGAAAGTCTGATTTTTTCTCGAAAAGCTGGATACTTGGAACAACATTACGCTTACTTTGCTCTGCTGCTCCAAGGGCAATTTTTTCCAGTTTCTCAACCTTTTTACCCAACTTCTTGCCATCCCACTTAGCAACAGACCAATCGGCAGGGAAGGCCCAAATCTGGCTGGCACCCAGTTCTGTTACTTTTTTTGAGTGATGAACTCCAGCTTGTCTCCCTTTGGGAAAAACCAGATGCAATGGTCACTTGAACGGGCAGTTCCACATTGTCAGCTAATTCTTGGACCAATTCAAACTGACGGGCTTCTACATCCATCACGCGCGCCAATCGCTTAATTCCATCATCAAAGACCAAAGTAACCTCATCATCTTCCTTCAAGCGCATAACCTGAAACATATGCTTGCTGGTCTCCTTGTCCTCGATGGTGACAGGAGAGATAGCACTGCCTTTGACAAAATACTGCTGCATGCTAGCCTCCAATCACACCAGAGATATCCTTGGTTTTCTTAAAGACACAGGCATTCCATTCCCCTTGAATCATGTGAGTTTCGAGGAAAAATCCAGCTAACTCAGCCGACTGGCGCACCATGTCCCACTTATCCTTGATAATGCCACTCATGATGAGGTAGCCTTCATCCTTGACCAAGCGATAGGCATCCTCCGTCAGATGAATGAGAATATCCGCCAAGATATTAGCCACGATAACATCTGCCTCAATCTCAACACCCTTAAGCAAATCTCCTGCTGCTACATGGATGTTTTCCATGCCAGGGTTGAGCTCAATATTTTCCTGAGCAACACGAACTGCCACATCATCTAGGTCATAGGCGAAAATTTCCTTAGCACCAAGTAGCGAGCTAGCAATGGAGAGAACCCCTGAACCAGTCCCCACATCTAGCACTGTCTCGCCACCACGAAGAACCTGTTCCAAGGCAAAGAGACTCATCTTGGTTGTTGGGTGGGTTCCCGTTCCAAAGGCCATACCAGGGTCTAGCTTGATAATTTTTTCTCCCGCAGTCGCCTCATAGTCTGTCCAAGACGGCACGATGGTCAAATCATGAGTGATACGAGCTGGTTCATAGTATTTCTTCCAGTTGTCTGCCCAGTCTTCCTCAGCCAAGGCAGTCGTACCCATTTTGACCTCTCCCAAATCCATAAAATCCGTTAATTCTGCTAAGCGAGCCTGCAAGTCCGCCTCAACCACTGCTACATCCACCGTGTCAGGGTAGTAGGCTGTCACAACGATTTCTTCTTGCTGCTCAACCTCTGGGAAAATCTCGCCGAAGCGGTCAACATTTCCCACATAGTCCATGCTGTCTTCAATCGCAACACCTTGTGCTCCCAGCTCAATCAAGAGATTGGAAACCAATTCCTCCCCCCTCACGCTTGACTGTAACTTTTAACTCTTGCCATGTTTCCATCATTAAGATACCAAGCCCGTAAAACACAAAACCAAAATAGGAAATTCTCTGAAAACGCTTTTGTCTAAGAGAAGTTTATCTTTTTGGTACAGTGTTTAGGGCGGGTTCAGTTTAGAAATGTAACCGAACCATCCTTTCTATTTCTCTATGCATTTTTTCATGTATACCATATCCATGCCTTCTTTTTCAGGTTCAATATGGGTTTGATGGTAGCCGTTCTTCTCATAGAAAGCAACCATACCTTCATCCTGTAATACTGTACACAAATCCCAGTGTGTGATGGTTGGAAATTCTTTTTCCAGTAAGCTTAAACCTTTAGATCCATAACCTTTTCCTTGATACTGAGACAAAATCGCTGCCGTTCCCAACCAAGCTTTCGTTAACTCGGCATTGGTCTGAACTCGTAAAAATCCGATTTTATCTTCGTTTTCTTTCACAAAGTAGTAATAGCTATTGGGACGCTCGACTAGTTTCCACTTGATTCGCTCGCGATCTTCTAGATAGGGATCATATTCATCCTGGTATTTGTCATAGACATCCTTAAAGCTAGCTCTTTGAATCGCAATGATGGTCTCTAAATCCTCTGCTCCTGCTCGTTCAAGTCTTATCATAAACTTTCCTCCAAATAATCCCTCAACCTCCCCTGGAGCTGAGGCACTGCCTGTTTAGAGTTCAAAAACTCCTCAATAGGCATCAGTTTATAAGCCTGTCCTTCATCTCCAAAGGTAATATTGTCAAATTGTTCTTGTCTTAGCTGACCAACCATAAAGACCGATTGCTTGTCTTTAAAGATTACGCTAGGATAAATCTTGCTCCAAAGCAGACAATCCTCAGTCAGATGAATTCCCAGTTCCTCATAAACTTCACGCGCTGCGCACTCGAAAGGACTTTCATCCCCCTCTCGTCCCCCACCAGGCAGTTCCCACATATTAGGCCATGGAATGTTTGCCTTATCATCGCGTAAGATAGTCAAGAGCCTATCCCCACAAACAAAGCAATCTTGCAGCCTGTAAAATCAGAAATCTCTATTTCCATATTAGACTCCTTCAGTTAATTCCTTTTCCAGCTCGGCTAACCAGTTTTGATAATAGATTTTCTCATCCCGTAACATCCGACTGCTATTCATTTTACGTCTAGCAATCTTCATAGCCTTGTGAGTTTGAACTACATCTTTCCTTACCTTAAATTGATACCAAGCTTGAATGGCCTGCATATCTGTTGTTTTTATAGACAAAAAGGATTTGACCCCTCGAATACTTGCATATTCTTCCGCTTTCTTATTATCTCCTTCCATCAGAGCAACTTGAAGAAGGTATAATTGAGAACTAGTTTTAGACATTGGATTATCTGTTTTCTCTAGCACAGACTGAAACTGTTGCTTTGCAAGCCCTATATTATCATCCAATATGAAAACCACTCCCTCAAGAGTCTGAACACTTTCTGCAAAACTCCCTCTCACATCCTCATCAACAGATATGATAAAGTCTTTCAAGTCATATTCTTGAGGAGCTAGCAAGGTCTGGGCGGAATGTCTCAACATCAGGTAGGCGTATTTCGTATTTTCAGGGTGTTGTAGTAATTCCCAAATTTTTGCTCCATCGGTAATCCCAACTGGCAGAGCATTGAATAGAAGAAGAGATAAATTTAGATAAATCCAAGTGCCTGCAAAATACCAGTTTGTTGTCAAAAAACCAAAAAGTGTTGCCAATAATATCAAGCAAAGGTGAACTATCAAGCCTCCTGAAAGCATCAAGATGATTCTTTGATCACTTTCATTCTCTTTTAAACCAACATACTGAGCACCAACATTTTTTATAACTGCTGTTCGACTAAGATGAAGCCTTCCTGACTTTTTGGTTAAAAGAAAGTTCCCTAATCCAAAAGCCACCAGACGATAGCCTGTCAAGTAGCCACAAAAAGCATGTCCCAGCTCATGAAGAATAAAGATTAAGTACATGCTTACAAGAGCGAAGGCATAACCAAAAGTAAAGACTAAAACTGCGGAATACCCTAACTCTGCAAATGCGATGGTTCCACAAGCAAAAGCCAGCATAATAAAGACAACAGCTAGCACATAAACCAAATAAATCCCAATTTTCTTCATAAAATCTCCAACCAACTCCTAGTATCTCGGATAAGGATAGAACTCTCCCTCTTCCAAGCCTACTTTTCCTTCTTCAAAGACTTCTTGGTTCCATTCCATGACGAATTCCTCTGCTTCTGGGTCTTCCAAAAAGTCCATAAGGGCATCTAGTCCAACCTCGGCAGTATCTTTAAGGAATAGCGCAAAATAAGCTAAAAATTCGCGAGAAAATCCTTTTTTAGGGAGGTAAGGGATGACCGTCAAATAGTCTTCTGCATTGACGGTTGATTTAGCAGGATTGTAGAAAAGCACTGCTTCCTCAAAGAGGATATCATCTGACGAAACCTCTCCGTCTTCATCCACCATTTCCACACCTGCAGCATTTTGCGCTTCCAATAGAAAACTCACTTCTACCGCGTGATTGCGCTTGTCCCAACTAATCTCAAAGTCAAAGGGAAAATTCTTCTCCAACTCTTCCTCTAAAACATCTAAAAATCCGTATGTTGCCATTTTGTCCTCTTTCTATGCGACTCTTTAATCGCCCCGATTGCTCGGAAATATGCTAAAATAGATACTACCATCTTACCACATATACATCAGAAAATCCACGTTAGAAAGGACTGCTATGCCAGACAATCTCGCGCTTCGCATGCGCCCTAAAACCATCGACCAGGTCATTGGTCAGGAACATCTGGTCGGACAAGGAAAAATCATTCGTCGCATGGTGGAGGCCAACCGTCTGTCCTCCATGATTCTCTATGGACCTCCGGGAATAGGCAAGACCAGCATTGCCTCAGCCATCGCTGGGACTACTAAGTATGCCTTTCGAACTTTCAATGCGACAGTTGATAGTAAAAAGCGATTGCAAGAAATTGCGGAAGAGGCTAAATTCTCTGGTGGTCTCGTCCTATTACTAGACGAGATTCATCGTCTTGACAAAACCAAGCAAGACTTCCTCTTGCCTCTCTTGGAAAGTGGTCTGGTCATCATGATTGGCGCTACGACTGAAAATCCTTTCTTCTCTGTCACTCCTGCCATTCGTAGCCGTGTTCAAATTTTTGAGTTGGAACCTCTGTCTAACCAAGACGTCAAGGAGGCTCTTCAGATAGCTCTAAGTAACCCTGAACGTGGTTTTGATTTTCCAGTAGAACTAGATGAAGATGCGCTGGATTCATTGCTACCTCTACAAACGGAGACCTTCGCTCTGCCTTCAACTCACTGGACTTGGCGGTTCTTTCTACCCCTGAGAATGACAAGGGCATCCGCCACATCACCCTCGACATCATGGAAAATAGCCTGCAGCGGAGCTACATTACCATGGATAAGGGTGGGGATGGTCACTATGACATTCTATCTGCCCTACAAAAGTCTATCCGTGGCTCAGATGTTGATGCCAGTCTTCACTATGCTGCCCGCTTGATTGAGGCTGGTGATTTGCCAAGTCTCGCTCGTCGTTTGACTGTTATCGCTTATGAAGATATCGGTTTGGCCAATCCTGAAGCCCAGATTCACACCGTGACTGCTCTTGATGCTGCCCAGAAGATTGGGTTCCCAGAAGCCCGCATTCTCATTGCCAATGTCGTGATTGATTTGGCCCTTTCTCCAAAATCCAACTCAGCCTATGTAGCTATGGATAAGGCACTTGCTGACCTCAAAACATCAGGGCACTTGCCTATTCCGCGACACTTGCGTGATGGGCACTACAGTGGAAGCAAGGAACTAGGGAATGCCCAAGACTATCTCTATCCACATAACTATCCTGGAAATTGGGTCAAGCAAGACTATCTGCCAGAAAAAATTCGTAATCATCACTATTTCCAAGCAGAAGATACTGGTAAATATGAACGGGCTTTGGCTCAAAGAAAGGAAGCTATCGACCGTTTGCGAAAAATCTGAAATCCTTTTCAAAAAATTGCACTTTCCTCTTGATTTTTTTTGAAAAAGTGGTATCATATAAACATAGAAACGCTGTGGTGTACGACTTCACACTTAAGTGTTGACCGACTATTTTTTGTATTATTAGGGAAACAAAAGTCTTCTAACAGCATGTAGGCCGTCTCACACGGAAACAGCTTCAGTTAGAGCGAGTTGCCCACCTGCTTAATTGCGCGGGTTCAATACAAACCGTGAAGTTTCGGCACCAATACAGCTTTTTATTTGCCTCCTTAGCTCAGCTGGCAGAGCAGCGGACTCTTAATCCGTGGGTCACAGGTTCGATCCCTGTAGGGGGCATCTAAATACAACAGGAAAAAGCCTTGTAAATCAAGGCTTTTTTTGCTTGTCTATAACTGATTTACCCCATCATTTGTCCCACATTTTAAATCTATCTTTTCTTTTTGAATCAAATTACATCTTTACAAATAGTGTAAAGCCAGTTACTTTTGCTTTGATTCCATACAATATTTTCATGTAGAGAAGACAAATTTTATCTTCTCTTTTTATTTTCAAAATAATAAAAACTGATTTTCTTTTCATAAATCAGACTGAAACTTCCAAATTTTTCCATTTTGTTTATTGATATTTCCTCTAAAAAAAGGTGTATAATATTTTTTTATTATCAAACTATACTATATAACAGGATGGTATTGAAATGAAATTTTCTAATCGTTTATCGCTATTCCTTGCAGGAGTTATTTTTTTGTCCTTTTTAGCACTCTTTCTATTTACAGACCCAGTAGCTAATCTTGTTGCTTACAGCTGGTGGATTGCATTTGGTTTACTGGTTTGCTTCTATAGCAGCCTATTTTTAGGCTATTTCTCTGTACCAAAAGAGCTTCGCTCACCAGCTCATCTTTTCCAAGGGATTGTTAATCTTCTCTTAGCTCTTTACCTCGTTGCCTATGGCTTTGTGACGCTGCCAGTTGTCATTCCAACTATTTTAGGAATTTGGTTAATTGTAGAAGCCATTATAGTTTTCTTTAAAGGCAATCGTCTGGGATTGATTTTCCCTATTATTGGCAAACCATATCATGTGGATAGCGTTGCTTGCATTTTTACTAGGTCTAGTGATTTTGTTCAATCCAGTAGCTACAAGTGTCTTTGTCGTTTATGTCGTTGCCTTTGCATTATTAATTGTTGGTTTCACCTATATCCTTGATGCCTTTCGTAAATAATCTAGCTGCCATTTTGGGCATATTAAAAATAGCTGGGGAGTTACATTCTCAGCTTTTTCTGTTGCCTCCTTAGCTCAGTTGGTAGAGCAGTAGACTCTTAAGCTATGGGGCGCAGGTTCGAGCCCTGCAGGGGGCACATCTAAATCAACAGAAATAAGCCTTGAAACCAAGGCTTTTTTTAACGTCTAATAGCTTTTTGTAGAAAAGTATTTAAAAATAAAAGAGAAGAGAATCTCTCACTCTCTTCTCAGTATATCTTATTAAATTTAGTTTTTCTTAATCTACCTGATTTTCCTTTGCAACGACAAATTCTTTAACCAGTCGATAGATAACAGCAAATACGGGGGTAAAGAATATCATTCCAAGTAGTCCGAAAAGATTCCCTCCGATACTAGCAGCCGCAAGCGTGAAAATAGCTGGCAAACCAATAGACTGACCTACAACTCTAGGATAAATAAGGTTTCCTTCAATCAGCTGTATAACTTGATATAGAAGAAGAGAAAGTAAGGCTTGAGTAGGACTCACTGTGAAGATAAAAATCGCTCCCACAACACAAGCAATCATAGGCCCTACATAAGGAATGAACGATAGCACTCCTGCAAAGATACCTGTCATTACTCCATAGGGTATCCCAAACACGCTGTAACCAACCGCTATCATAACTCCTATGATAACTGCTTCAATCAGCTGACTCATCAAAAATTGGTCATAAGTCTCTAGTGCTACTTGTCCAATGTAAGTCAACTTTATCACCACCTTCTCTGGAAGAAAAACTTTTAGAAGTCGACTCGTCATCGCTGCCAAATGTTCCTTACTGGATAAAAATGAAAAGGTGAAGACTATAATCAAAAAGGCATTCATCAAACTTGAAAAAATATTGCCGATATTACTAGTCAGACCTGATAAAAAACCTATCAAAGCTTGGCTAATAGAACTAGATTGTCCCTGTATGCCTGATACGATAGTTGACAACATGTCTTTGGTTACAAATTCCGAGCTGCCTAGCAATTTCCCAAGTTGAGTAAGGACTGTTGAAAGGACTGTTCCCAGCTGACTAATAGTCTGGGCTAGGGTTGGCAGCACCAAAACCAAAAGAGCAATCACGATTAAGATAAGAGCTAGGAAAACAAGTACCATGGCAATCGGACGACGCAACTCTGCCTTTACCTTCAATTTAACTAAGTACTGTTCAATTTTTTTCATAGGAACATTAAGCACAAAAGCAATAACAGCACCATAAATCAAGGTTGATATTACATCAAAGAGAGAGATTGCTCCTGATATAAAGCTCGATGCATTCAGAATTACAAGAGCAACCAGCCCTATAAAAAGTATTAACGGGGTGTATTTTTTTACTAAGTTCATAAATTCTCCTTAATAAACATGTTTAGATACGACTATACTATTTGGTTTTTCAAACTCTCGATTAAGGTAGGCTTGGTAAGTTCCTGGAGCGATAAATCCTTTGGGTGAGAGGATATCGGTGCCAGCCTGACCGACTATGGTATCAGCCAAGAGCACACAGTTTGTAGATAAGACAAAGTAGGATTTAAACTTAGATTTGATAAATTTATAAAGTTCCCCATCTGTCTCATGTCTGATTTTATAAGCGTAGGTGTAGTCTTCCTTACCATCACCTGTCATGATTTTATCTGCACTTGGCTCCCATGGAATCGTCAGTTGTTTCAATTCAGCCAACTTTTTCTGAACTGCTTTTTCCATTTCAGGCGTCAAATCTATCCCATAACCAAAAAGCGTTTTTTGACTCTCACGTTTACATAGGTCAATGTACTTGTCACGATCACAGAAATATAAGACACCATCTCCTACCATGCCAAATAAGGTCTCAGAAGACGGATCATAGTTGCCATAAGAAATAACACGGCCTTGATAGCAGATATCCACATGACCAATTGCCGAAAACAGGGAGGTCTCAGCTGTATGAACAAAAATTTCTAGCTCTGCTGTCTTACCAGACTTCACTATTCCAAGATGGATATCTTCTTCCTCATCAGCATTTTCCTGCATGAATTTGTTAATTTTTGCTAAAGTTCTTGCAGGGATGAGAGCGGCTAGGACAATAGGTAAGCTAATTCTAATGCGACGTTTGAGATGGTTTTTCCCAATTTCCCCTTCAAATAAGAAACCGTCACGGATATTGGACAGACCATAAAGGAAAAAATAAGCCCCTAAAACAAAGAGTTGAAAGACAGAATTTCCCGTAGAGGACAAAAGACTAGCTCCACCAAGAAAAACTAGTAGAATACCATCTAGTAAGAGACGAAAACGAGGTCGAATATTATTTTTACGGTAGAGAACATAGGTGACAAGATTAATCGTGGCCTTAAAAATCTGATAAACTCCAATCACAAGAGCCAGAACATAAATCGGTATATCAGTCGCAAGATTAGAACCTAGCAAATATCCCAGCACTAACAATTTAACCAGTGCAACTCCCAAGGTATCCGTTGACTGGCTTTTTTTGAAAACTCTTAATAGCAAATCTACGACCGTTGCTATCCAAGCTAAAAACAGAACCAGGCGAATAACTGTTACTGGCAACCAAGTCCCCGTGACCATCAAGATGAGACCTAGCAGAACAAACAAGAACCCCTGAGCAAGTAATTTCTTACCTGTCAGACCTAAAGATAGAATTTTCGCCATATAAAAACCTTTCAACAATAAAAATTAAACACTCCGATTAAACTGACTAGTAAATAGCCAACACTACAAACAGCCTGTGCCAGCAACATATGGTGACTAGAAATGACTGTAATAATGTCACCATCTTGTCTTATGCACTTCTAAAATTTGTTATATTGATTAGAAACCAGAGCTTATAAAAACTAGCTAAACTCGAGAGATAGACACAATTGCGACGAAAAAATGTATAACCAATTCAACTTGTTAAGGTAAGAAAGCATTATTTCCAATCTATTAATTATTCATCTATTACCTATTATGACACAATATTCCCTATAGTTCAACTTTTTACTTGTTTTTATATTACACGGACTAAAGTTTTCAACAGTTGATTGCATTTGTTTTAATAAGTTTTAACCTTTCTTGGTTAGATAAAAAAAGAACCATACAGTTTAGAATCTGTATGGTTTTTGCCCCACTTTTGTCCCATTTTTAAATCATGACATTGAAAATACCTAAAATCACTTATATTTCAATATTTTTAATTGCTCTCAATATGAAAGTCCTTTCCAAATCCCTGTAGGGGGCATCTAAATCAACAGGAAAAAGCCTTGGAATCAAGGCTTTTTTGTGTAGTCTTAGCACTAAAAACGATAGAAAAAGCGGCCCTTCTGTACTGACCCCAAAAGTTGGACAGAAAAAACCTAACTTTTGTGGCGCAGTTCATTAGCGCCACATAAAGTTATTTAAGCATCTCCTTTTCTCTCATTACCATTTTCTGTTATAATAAATTGTACTTCTAAAATAGAAAGGTCTTAAGATGACAACTCTTATTAAACATAAACGTGTAGAATTTTCAGAACTTTTTTATGACTTAGTTTTTGTTTTTGCAATTTCAAAAGTAACTACTTTAATCGACCATCTTCATAACGGTATTTTGACTTGGAATTCTTTTCCTTGATTTTTTTTCATTGCTATTTTTGGTTCTCATCGATTCCTGGATGATTCAAACCGATTATACCAATCGCTATGGAAAGAACTCTTTATTTAACATGGTAATCATGTTTATCAAAATGGGACTTTTACTCTTTATAGCCAATATGATTGGACCTGATTGGCAACAATATTTTCATTATCTCTGTTGGGCTATTGGTACATTAACCCTTACCTTATTTTTTCAATATTTGGTTGAATTTTTTAGAAAATCAACCGATGATGTTGAACGGGAAAGTATCAAAGGTTTTTCTATGGATAACAGGTCTAGGAAGTTTAGGAGTCTATCTAGCGACTCTTCTTCCTATTTACGTTAGAGTCTATATCTTCTTTTGCTAGTATTCTGTTTATCTTTATTATGCCAAGTATCTTGCTTAATAAAGATAAGCATTACCAGGTAAATCTCCCCCATTTAATCGAGCGCATCTCCCTTCTTGTCATTATTACGTTTGGAGAGATGATTACGAATCTAGCTAACTTCTTTACAATCGAGAATTTCTCGATTTATTCGGTTCTTTATCTCATTATTATGATTTCTCTGTTCTTGTTTTATTTTGGTCAATTCGACCATGCTATTGATGAAAAATCTAATCAAAAGGGACTATTTCTAATTTACAGTCACTATCCTATTTTCATTGGACTTATGATGATGACTGTATCGATGAGTTTTCTTCTGAATCCTGAAGCTAATCGTCTCTTTGCAACCAGCTTCTCTTATATCGGATTTGGCCTCTTTCAAGCTGCTGTCCTAGTAAATGGGCCCCATAACAAACACTATCTTCGCTATTCGAAAAGTTACTACTGTGTCCAAGCGACACTCTATCTGGCTGCCTTTATTCTCTCTTTAATCTTTGCTTCTAATCCTATAATAGTAGTGAGTATAACAACCATTTTAGCTCTAGCTATAGCCATTCATTTTATTTATTTTTATATGACACAGAATAAAAAATATTCCAAATCTAACTGGGAGTTATTTTAATGAGTTTATAACATTAAAAAGCTTTGGGAACCAAGGCTTTTTTGATTTCTATCTAAACTTTTTCATAAGGTATTTTCGTACAGGTGCTTCAATGGTTTGAACAATTTCAAATCCTTCTTTTTGGTAAAGGTGCTTAGCTACTTGATTTGCCTCGAAGACATTTAGAGAAATACTATCTATGTCTCCATTTTCAAAGGCCAAACTAACAAATTTCCTGAAAGCCTGGCTACCAAAGCCTTGCCCCTGTTTCTGGGGATTGATAAAAAATCTCCCGATATGAAGATTCTTGTCTTCTAGCCTGATTTTCTGGATAAGCCCCACAAACTCTTGTCCTTCAAAGATTGAAAAGATTCCTTCCAAATCTTGCAAAACTTGAATTGTCAAGGGAAAAGGAATCATTGTCCCCATCCATTGTTCTTGAAAAACTTTGCCAAGGGAGTTGGACCATTGGCATACGAGCTGAGCATTTTTCTGTAATTACTTTTTTTCTTCAAAAACGAATTGTCATCTTGACCTCACCATCTTATCTATGTTTCTCCATTATACTACTTCTCCTATTTTTTACGAATAGATAAGTATGATTGATTTTTATTTTTTTCTTTTCGGGAGCATTCTCGCTTCCTTTCTTGGTTTGGTTATTGACCGTTTCCCAGAGCAATCCATTATCCAACCTGCTAGTCACTGCGATTCCTGTCAGACTCGCTTGCGTTCCTTAGATTTGATTCCGATTCTCTCGCAGGTCTTCAATCGCTTTCGCTGTCGCTACTGCAAGGCTCTTTATCCTGTCTGGTATGCCCTTTTGGAACTAGGCTTAGGGGTCCTCTTTCTGGCTTGGTCTTGGGAATTACTTTCCTTGAGTCAAGTCATTCTAATCACTGCGGGTTTGACCTTGGGTATCTACGACTTTCACCATCAGGAATATCCCTTACTGGTCTGGATAACTTTCCATCTGCCTCTAATGGTCTACTCAGGTTGGAATCTAGTCATGGTCTTCTTCCTTGCTCTTGGAATTTTGGCTCATTTTATCGATATCCGCATGGGCGCAGGGGATTTTCTCTTTTTAGCTTCTTGCGCTCTCGTCTTTAGTGCAACCGAATTACTGATCTTGATTCAGTTTGCTTCTGCGACGGGCATCCTGGCCTTTCTACTGCAAAAGAAAAAGGAAAGACTTCCTTTCGTGCCTTTCCTCTTACTCGCTGCCTGTGTAATTATTTTTGGTAAGCTACTGCTTGTTTGATAAAGTCCTCAATCGGCTCTCCTTGGTGGAGAGCTTTTACGATTTTTGAACCGACGATAACGCCATCTGACACCGCATTGAAGCGTTCTACATCAGCTTGACTAGATACGCCAAAACCTGTCAAGACTGGGATATCGGCCACTTGATGAAGTTGTGCCAAGTGCTTGTCCAAATCTGCGCGGTAATTGCCTGATTTCCCTGTCACCCCATTGATGGCAACCGCATAGACGAATCCTTCTGCCCCATCAATCAACTCTTTCTGGCGCTCAATCCCTGTGGTCAAAGCTTTACTAAAGGAATCAAGGCGATATCTGTGTCTGCCAAAAATGGTTCTACAAAGTTGGCATGCTCATGAGGCAGGTCTGGAATAATCAATCCCTTAACTGCTGTATCAGCCAAATCTTTGACAAAGTTCTCCACACCATACTGAAAGAGGGGGTTGAAGTAGGTCATAATGACAAGCGGAACCTCTGTTTGAATGGTTTTCAAGGTTTCAACCAAAGCCTGGGTAGAAGTCCCGTGAGCTAGACTGCGCAAACCAGCTTCTTCGATTACAGGTCCATCTGCAACAGGGTCTGAAAAGGGAATGCCCACTTCAATTGCAGAGACACCCAAATCTTCTAAAAAGTGGATTGTTTCAGCGAGACCATCCAAACCTTTCTCGTGGTCTCCAGCCATGATGTAGGGAACGAAAATTCCTTTTCCAGCTGCTTTAATAGCATTCAATTTTTCTGTTAATGTCTTAGTCATGAGCTTCTCCCTTCTTTGCTGCATCTGCTTCCAAGCGGTCCTTGACTTGAACCACATCCTTGTCCCCACGACCTGATAGGCAGACAATCATAGACTTTTCTGGTCCAAGTTCTTTGGCCAATTTCACTGCAAAAGCGATAGCATGGCTAGATTCCAATGCTGGGATAATCCCTTCCACACGAGACAAGAGTTGGAATCCTTCCAAGGCTTCCTCGTCAGTCACAGGAACATAGCTGGCACGCTTGATGTCGTTATAATGAGAATGTTCTGGACCGATACCAGGGTAGTCCAAACCTGCTGAGATAGAGAAGGCTTCAAGAATTTGACCATGAGCATCTTGGAGCACATCCATGAGGGAACCGTGAAGGACACCAGGACGACCCTTGGTCAAGGTAGCTGCGTGGTGCTCCGTATCCACACCAAGTCCAGCCGCTTCAGCCCCATACATGGCTACCGACTCATCTTCTACAAATGGATGGAAGAGCCCGATAGCATTCGACCCACCACCAACACAGGCTACTAGGGCATCTGGTAAGTCTTGACCTGTCATATCGCGATACTGTTGTTTGGCTTCCCTACCGATGACACTTTGGAAGTCACGAACGATTTCTGGGAAAGGATGAGGCCCCAAGGCAGAACCAAGGATATAGTGGGTATCATCGATATTTGCCACCCATGAACGAAGGGCTGCATTGACCGCATCCTTGAGCACGCGCGAACCATCTGTCACAGCCTCAACCTTGGCTCCCAAAAGCTCCATGCGGAAGACATTGAGAGCTTGGCGTTTGACATCTTCCTCACCCATGTAGATGGTACATTCCATGTTAAAGAGGGCTGCAGCTGTTGCAGTTGCCACACCGTGCTGACCAGCACCTGTTTCAGCAATAATTTTCTTTTTACCCATGCGTTTGGCAAGCAAAACTTGTCCTAAGGCATTGTTAATCTTGTGGGCCCCTGTATGGTTAAGGTCTTCACGTTTAAGATAAATCTTGGCTCCGCCAATATACTGGGTCAAGTTTTTTGCGTAGTAAAGAGGAGTTTCACGCCCCACATACTGGCGCAAGAGTTGGTTTAATTCCTCTTGGAAACTTGGGTCTGCCTGACTTTCACGATAAGCCTTCTCCAACTCCAAAACTGCTGTCATCAATGTTTCTGGGACGAAACGTCCACCGAATTTTCCGTAAAATCCATCTTTATTTGGTTCCTGATATGCCATTCTTTACCCTCTCTATAAATCTTCTAATCTTTTCATGATCTTTTTGTCCATCTGTCTCCACTCCGCTTGATACATCTACTGCATAGGGAGTAAAGTGTTGAATTGCTTTTACTACATTGTCTTCATTAAGCCCACCTGCGATAAAGAAGGGCTGAGTTAGTCCAATCGTATCCAGTTGAGCCCAGTCAAAGGGCTGGTCACTTCCTGCCACAGGGGCATCAAAGAGTAGATAATCTGCCTGAGAATTGGGCACATGACCCTCTCCATCCACCTGCACAGCCTGAATACTGGCACAAGGCAAATTCTCAAACAAATCATCTGCCACCTGACCGTGAACTTGAACCAAGTCCAAGCCAACTTTGTCAATGACTTCTAGCAGTTCTGCCCGACTTGGTGAAACAAATACACCAACCTTTTTGACATCTGCAGGAATAAGCTTTGCCAGCTCAGCAGCCTGATCCAAGGTCACCTGTCTCTTACTAGGTGCCAAGACAAAACCGATGTAGTCTGCCCCTGCTGAAACGGCTGTTACCACCGCTTCCTTGGTCAATAATCCGCAAATTTTAACCTTTGTCAATCTGTAACTCCTTGATTCTCTGAGCCACATCCTCTGCCTGCATGAGAGCTGTCCCAACCAAAATTCCGTTAAAGTAGGGTGCTAGTCGTTCCGCATCCTGCCCTGTGAAAATGGCAGATTCAGAAATGTAATAGCGACCTTCCTTAAAGTGCTGGGACAAGTCTACACTAGTCTGCAAGTCGACTTCAAAGGTGGTCAAGTTGCGGTTATTAACCCCAATAATCTCAGCACCAAGCCTGTGGGCCACTTCTAGTTCAGATAGATTGTGAGTCTCCACCAAGACTTCTAGACCAAGCTCTGTCGCGTAGTCGTACAGTTCCTTGAGACGTTCTTCTGACAAGGCTGCCACAATGAGCAAGATAACTGTCGCACCTGCATTGCGAGCACGGATGATTTGCTTTTCATCGATGATAAAGTCCTTGTTGAGCGTTGGAATGTTTACCTGACTGGAAATTTCCCGCAGATAATCTAAATGTCCTTTAAAGAATACTTCATCTGTCAGAACAGAAATCATCACTGCTCCGTTCGCTTCATAAGTTTGGGCCTGTTGCACGATATCCACATCGAGATTGATATCTCCCAGACTAGGGCTAGCTTTCTTGACCTCAGCGATTACCTGCAAGCGGTCTTGGTGTTGTTTTAGATAGTCAGCCAAGCGATAGGTCTGACGCAGAGGCTGGATTTCCTCCAGCTCCATCTGCTCCACCTCACGCGCCTTCTGCTCCAAAAATTCGTGCTAAAAAATTCCTGACTCATTTTTTTGGTACTCCTGTAACAGTCTGAGTTTTTCAAGGGCCTTGCCACTAGCAATCACTTGACGGGCCAAGGCAACTCCTTCCTTGATATTATCTACCTTACCATTAGCATAGAAACCAAGACCAGCATTTAAAACTGTCGTTTCCAAGAATGGACTTGCTTCGTTCTTCAGAACGCTGAGCAAAAATTTCTGCATTTTTCCTGAGCATTCCCACCACGAATATCTTCGATAGCGTAGCGTTCCATCCCTAAATCCTCTGGAGTAAAGCTTGACAAGGTGATTTCGCCATTTTCAAGAAGTGCAATCTTGGTTGTTCCATTCAAACCAGCTTCATCTAGCCCTTCTGGTCCAGCAACTACAACAGCACGTTTGCGGCCCATATTTTTCAAAACCTGAGCTGTACTTTCTAGAAGTTCTGGACGACTAATTCCAAGAAGCTGTGTTTCCAAAGCCATTGGATGAATCAGTGGACCAGTCAAGTTCATGATTGTTGGAATTCCTAGTTCCAAACGAGCTGGCATGATGTATTTCATAGCTGGGTGCATATTTTTGGCAAAGAGAAAGACGATGCCAGTTTTATCAAAAACCTTACCTAGTTCAGCTGGTTTGAGGTCTAGGTTGATACCCAAGGCTTCGAGGACATCTGCAGAACCAGATTTAGAAGAAATCGAGCGGTTACCGTGTTTTGCCATGTGAACACCACCACCAGCCAAGACAAAGGCTGCAGTTGTCGAAATGTTAAAGCTGAAAGACTTGTCCCCACCTGTACCACAGTTATCCATGGCATCATGAATTTCAGTTGGAATGTGTTGGGCATGCCCTCTCATGACCTGTGCAATGGCTGTGCGTTCTTCAGGTGTTTCCCCCTTCATCTTAAGAGCTAAGAGGAGAGAAGCAATCTGCGCCTCCGTTACACGACCAGTTACGATCCGCTCGATGACATCCGTCATTTCCACACCTGATAAATTTTCAAATTTTGCTAGTTTTTCAATAATCTCTTTCATCCTAGTTTCCTCACTTTACAACCTTCTCGATAAAATTCCGAATAGAAGACAAGCCATCTGGCGTTCCGATACTCTCTGGATGGTACTGGAAGCCATAAATCGGCAGGTTTTTATGTTGAATCCCCATGATGGCTTGGTCATCAGTTGAACGAGCTGTCACTTCAAAGTTTTCTGGCATTTCTTCAATTAAAATACTGTGGTAACGCATGACCGCACGGCCATCCTCAATACCTTGATACAAAACAGATGGTGCTTCAAAGCTGATATTGCTCTGTTTCCCATGCATAACTTTGGGAGCCAAGCCTAACTTCCCACCAAAGACTTCTGCGATGGCTTGGTGGCCCAAACAAATTCCAAGAATCGGCTTCTTACCAGCAAAGTCACGAATCATATCTTCCATCTTTCCAGCATCAACTGGCCAACCAGGACCAGGAGAAAAGACCAGACCATCTGCTTTTTCAGCTTCTTCATACAGCTTGGGATCATCATTTCTCAAAACCTGAACTTCTGCAAAATTCCCAATGTATTGGGCCAAGTTATAGGTAAAAGAATCATAGTTATCAATCAATAAAATCATGGTCTTAGTTCTCCAATTCTAGTCATAGATTTTGCTTTGTTAATGGTTTCTTGGTATTCGTTTTGGGCGATGGAGTCGTAGACAATCCCTGCCCCAGCCTGCACATAGGCTGTTTGATTTTTGAGAATCATGGTTCGGATGGCAATGGCGAAATCCATATCACCCGTCGCCGACAAGTAGCCGATTGCTCCTGCGTATACTCCCCGTTTTTCTGTTTCCAATTCATAGATACGTCTCATAGCTCGAATCTTTGGTGCTCCAGAAACGGTTCCAGCTGGAAGTGTTGATTTCAAGGCATCCATATCAGTGAGTTCTGGAAGCAAACGCCCCTTGACCACACTGGTCAAATGCATAACATAGCGGAAAAGCTCCACTTCCATATACTTAGTGACTTGAACACTGGTACGTTTTCAGAGATGCGGCCAATATCATTACGCCCCAAGTCTACTAACATCCGATGCTCTGCTGTTTCCTTCTCATCAGAAAGCAGGTCTGTCGCCAAAGCCTTGTCCTCTTCATCTGTAGCTCCTCTTGGTCGTGTTCCTGCAATCGGATTGGTTGTCACGATGCCATTTTTGACAGAAACCAAACTTTCTGGACTGGCACCGATGATTTGATAATCCCCAAAGTCATAGAAATAAAGGTAATTAGATGGATTGGTCACGCGGAGATTTCTGTAAAAGTCAAATGGATTTCCAGTAACTTTTGCTGAGAAGCGCTGACTGAGCACGCATTGGAACATATCTCCATTACGAATCAAGTCACGAGCTGTTTCCACCATTTCCTCAAACTTCTGAGGAGCGATATGCGGTTGGAAGTCAAGTGGTGATAAATCCAAATCTTCAAATTCATCTGAAGCAGGTATGCGTAATTCCTCAAGCACTTGCTTTAAGGCTTTTTCAAAGTCTTCTTGACTACGCTCACTATAGAGAGCATCCTCGATGACATGGATTTTTTCCTTCTTGTGGTCAAAGACCATGTAACTCTCATAGACGAAGAAATGCATGTCTGGCGTTCCAATTGTATCTTCAGGGATTTGACCAATTTCTTCATAAAGCGAAATCATATCGTAACCAACAAAACCAATGGCTCCCCCACCAAAAGGGAGGTCTGAATGGTGCTGGCTCTTATGAGTTACTTCATAAAGAAAATCCAAGGGATCACGATCAATCGCTTGACCATTTTGATAAAGGACTCCATTTTCAAACTTAATCTCAAAAACTGGATTATAAGCTAGGATAGAAAAACGAGCTGTTTCCTGTCTCTCGGAATACTCTCTAAGATAACCTTGTGTTGCCCCTTTAGGCGCATATAAGCCAAGATTGGTGATAAGACATCTCCATGAATGATTCGTTCCATTGTAATTTCCCTTTCAGTTCCTTTTTTTAATTTTTTATCTTTTTCTATTTCCCTTAAATAGTGCGGACGGGAGGTAAAATTATCCAGTGGATGATTTTAGCAATCCAGGAAATGAAAGACCTAATTTTGAGCTCCTCGCTCATTCATTTCTAGGCTCAGGCTAAAATAGTTCCCCGAACTATTTTACTCTCAAAAATTCCGTCCTATAGAAGCATATTTGCTTCTATAGGATACCACTATGGCGGGAAATATCTTTTAAAAGCTCACTTCGTTCGCAAATTTTTTGTAGCAATCTATTTAATAATGAACAATAATTTAAAACTAAACAGCTGAACCTATAATAGACATATAAAAATCCCCACGCAAAATAACTTGCGTGAGGACGAAATTCGCGGTGCCACCTCAATTATAGGATTTCTCCTATCTCTCATTCCTGTCTCAGATACCTCCTGTAACAGGCTGTGCGATAAAGGGCACTCCCTTGAGAATTATGTTTTTTTCTCTTGTTTCAAATGGACCCAACCTTACAGCTTTCTCTGCTTGTTTCCAGCAACCACAAGCTCTCTGTGAGAGAAAAAACTGTAATTTTTCCATCTATTATTTTTTAGCTTCTAGGTAGTCTGCAATCGCAGCTACGTCCTTGTCTCCACGACCAGAGACATTGATGATGATAATATCGTCTTTACTTAGTTTCGGTGCACGTTTAACTGCTTCTGCGATAGCATGCGAACTTTCAATCGCTGGGATAATCCCTTCAGTCTTGCTGAGAAGGAGGAGAGCCTGAACAGCTTCTTCGTCTGTCGCAGCCACATATTCCACGCGACCTGAATCTTTAAAGTAGGCGTGTTCTGGGCCAACCCCTGGATAGTCCAATCCAGCTGAGATAGAGTAAACTGGAGCTAGCTCTCCATCTTCCTTAAAGACTGCATAAGTCTTCATGCCGTCGACAATTCCGATACTACCTTTTTGTCATAGTAGTGCGTGCTTGTCTGTATCAAGTCCGTGACCAGCGGCTTCAACCCCAACCAATTTAACTTCTTCATCAGCCACATACTGAGAAAAAGCACCGATGGCATTGGAACCACCACCTACACAAGCAATAACGTAGTCTGGTAAGCATCCTTCTTTTTCTAAGATTTGACGGCGAGATTCTTCACTGATGACCTTTTTGGAACTCATGAACAATGGTTGGATATGGGTGAGGTCCCACAGCAGATCCCAGAACATAGAAGGCTTCCAAGTCATTCATCCATGCTCCAAAAGGTCGCATCAACAGCATCTTTGAGGGTACGAGTCCCTGTTTCAACTGCATGAACAGTTGCTCCCATCATCTCCATACGGAAAACATTGAGACGTTGACGTTCCACATCCTCTGCTCCCATGTAGACATCACATAGCATACCAAACTTGGTGCAGTATGCTGCTGTCGCAACCCCGTGCTGACCAGCTCCTGTTTCTGCGATTACTCGTTTTTTTGCCCATGCGTTTAGCCAAAAGAATTTGTCCTAAAACGTTATTGAGTTTGTGAGAGCCAAGGTGGTTAAGATCTTCACGTTTGAGATAAATCTTAGCACCACCTAGATGCTCTGTCAAACTTTCTGCAAAATAGAGCGGTGTTTCGCGACCTGAATAATCCTTCAAGTAATGGCGAAATTCTGCCAAAAATTCTGGATCATCCTTGTACTTGTCAAATGTCACTTCCAACTCATCCAACAAAGCCTGAATCGGCTCCGGTACAAAAACTACCACCAAATTGTCCAAAATAACCTTTAGTTGTCATAAAAATTTCCTCTTTCTGTATTTATTCGGCTTTTTGTTTACTTTTAGTAGTAGGCAAGGAGCTGTAGATAGAACTCAAGTTCATCAAAGCGACTTAACGCCCTAATAAAAGATAAACAAAACGACGAATAGAAAAAAGCCCACACACAGAATATACTTCCGTGTGAGGGCGTTGGTAACGCGGTGCCACCTCAATTATAAAGGGACTATCCCTTTACATCTCTGCCTTGTCTAACAACAAGTTGCACTGTAAGGTGTGCGCACCGAATTTTCATTGTTTCAAATTCATTTTTAAAATCAGCCCACTTTCACTACTTCCAACCACCTGTTCACAATCACCACAGGCTCCCTGAAGATCAAAAATAGTTACTTTTCTGATTTGTTGAACTTATTTTAATACTTTGTTTTTTCTTTGTCAAGACTTTTTTACAATTTTTTTGATAAAGTTAGCACTTTTTCAGAAACTGTTTTGAAAGTCTCAATGATATAGTCCACTTCTTCATCGCTTAATTTAGTGTGAAGAGGAAGGGTAATTTCATTTTCAAAGAAGGCATAGGCTCTTGGATAATCTGCCATATCAAAGCCAAGATTCTTATAGGCTGTCAAGAGCGGAAGCGGTTTGTAGTGGACGTTACTTGCAATTCCTGCTTTGGCCAATTCTTGGATGATAAGATTGCGTTCTTCTAGACTTGCTCCTTCTACATGGGTGATGTAGAGGTGGCGTGAAGATTCGACAGTTTCAGTCTTGTGTGCCAATGGATGGATACGAGAACCTGCAAAACCACTATCATAGCGATTCACAATGTCCTTACGACGTTGCAACAAACTTGGATAGCGGTCCAATTGTACCAAACCAAGGGAAGCCATGATATCGGTCATGTTGCACTTGTAGGCTGGTGTAACGATATCGTATTCCCATGACCCCAGTTGCATCTTAGCTAAAGCATCCTTAGTTTGTCCGTGAAGGGAAAGAATTTGGAATTCCTTGTACATCTCTTCGTCATCAATCGCTGGATTGGATTTCCAAGTAGCACTTCCTCCCTCAGCAGTTGTAAAATTCTTAACGGCATGGAAAGAGAATGAAGTAAAGTCAGCGATAGAACCAGCTGGTTGTCCTTTATAAGTAGATCCCAAAGCATGGGCACTATCAGAGACAATCACAATACGGTTAAAGGCTTTTTGCCACTTGCTTGAAGCGGTAAAGAGATCACGTTTTTTCTCCACTACTTGGAACAAACGATCATAGTCGCAAACAATCCCTGCAAGCTCTACTGGGATGATCACCTTGGTCTTTTCAGTGATAGCTTGCTCCAGCAGGTCATAGTCCATCTCAAACGTATCTACTTGGATATCCACCATGACAGGGGTCGCTCCTACATGAGTGATGACACTACATGAAGCTGTATAGGTCATGGCTGGAACGATGACTTCATCACCAGGCCCCACTTCCAAGACGCGCAAAATCAACTCAAGAGCGGCAGTCGCAGAATTTAGGCAGACAGTCTTGGGTGTCTGTGTGTATTGAGACAAGCGACGCTCCAATTCTTTTGTCTTAGGACCAGTTGTTATCCAACCAGAACGCAGGGTGTCTGCTACTTCAGCAATTTCTGCTTCCGTAATATCGGGTGGTGAAAATGGAATATTGTAATTTGGCATTGATTTGCTCCTTTTATCTGTACTCATTTTCTCATGACTACTTTATTTTAGCACTTCAAACACGGTTTGAAACATGATTTTGATGTCTCCAAGGAAACTAAATTCTCGGAGATAGTCGAGGTTATAGCGCATCTTTTCAGGAAGGACGTGTTCGACATAGGCTTGGTCAACCGACAGACCTTTCTCCGTCATTTGACTGATGATAGTGTCCTCATCCTTGTAGTTGATGCTGGCTGGAGAGGTAATCCCTGCTGGCAAGAGCAAGGTCGCCATCATTTCAGGGCTATACTGCTCTGTGTAGCGTGGTACTTCAGGTCGTGTACCGACAAAGGACATCTCACCTTTAAGAACATTGACCAACTGAGGCAGTTCGTCCAAACGCACACGGCGGATAAAATTCCCAACCTTGGTAATACGGCTATCGTTAGCAGAAGTCACCAGACTTCCTTTTTTATCCGCATCCGTCACCATGGTACGGAACTTCCAAATCTTGAACCGACGGTTGTACTGGGTCACGCGCTCTTGCTTGTAAATCACTGGCCCCTTGCTATCCAACTTGATCCAAATGCTCAAGATGAGAAAGATGGGAGAGGTTAGAACCAGTAAGACCAAGGCTAGAACCCAGTCCAAGCAACGCTTAAAAATCAGCGAACCCTTCCTTTTAGAGACAAGCTGGTAGTAAGACTCAACCTCGCTTGATTTCATTTCCACGGGCAAGTCTTCCCATTTCAGCATGCTGTTTCTCCTTTGTTTTTATTATACTATTTGTCAACATTTTTCATTATACCACAAAATGGAAAAGGCGGTGAAGAAATCTGTAATTTGAAGGATTTCCTTCTTTGACTCAATGAAAATCAAAGAGCAAACTAGGAAGCTCGCCGCAGACTGCTCTAAACACAGCTTTGAAGTTGCAGATAAAGCTGACCTAGGTTGAAGATATTTTCAAAGAGTATTAAGACATGGCACCCGCCTGCAAACTATACATCTTGTGATAGGTTCCTCCCAAAGCCAAGAGTTCCTCATGGGTTCCACTCTCAATAATTCGCCCCTTGTCCAAAACATAGATACAGTTGGCGTCTTGGATGGTAGAAAGGCGGTGAGCGATAGCAATGGTTGTCCGTCCCTGTCTCATCTTAGCCAGAGAAGCTTGAACCAAACTTTCTGTTTCAGAGTCAATATTGGCTGTCGCTTCATCCAAAATCAGAATTTTAGGCTGACTGGCGACTGTTCTAGCAAAGGCAAGAAGCTGGCGCTGTCCAGTAGAAAAGCTCGAACCACGCTCGGAAACAGGGGAATCATAACCCAAAGGAAGGTCCTGAATAAAGGAATCTGTATCCACGAAGCTAGCTGCAGCCTGTACCTGCTCATCACTAAGATTTTGGTACATGGCGATATTGGATTTGATGGTTCCATGATAGAGGAAAGGATCCTGCAATACTAAACCGATGTTTTTTCTCAGCTCTTCCTGACTGTAGTCCCGGATATCCACATCATCCAAGAGAACTCGCCCCGACTGAAATTCATAAAAGCGCATGAGAACATTGATAATAGACGATTTCCCTGAACCTGTATGACCCACAAAAGCAATGGTTTCACCCCTGTTAACAGAGAAAGAAATGTCATCCAGAATCGGATGTTTGCCATCATAAGAGAAACATACATGTTCAAAACGGATATTGCCTTCTTTGATCTCGGCCTGTCCATTTTCTTGAAGAGGCTCATAGGTCCTCTCATCAATCAAGGCAAAGACACGACCTGCAGACACCATAGACGTTTGAAGGGTCGAAAAATTTTGCGTCACTTCAATCAAGGGGTCAAAAAGGCGGTTGATATACTGAATAAAGGCATACATGGTCCCTGCTGTTATTCCCAGATAAAGGCCACGATAGCCAAAAATAGGTACCATTAAAACTGCATATCCTAGGAGTTTCAGCAAACTCATGGCAGGGCGCAAAAAGAGGGCATCCAAGGCTACAGAACGGTTGGCATAGACCAAGTGTTCTTGGTTGATTTCATCAAATTCTGCCTGCAGGCGCTTCTCTTGATTAAAGGCCTGGATAATCCTGATTCCCTCGATGTTTTCAGCCAGCTTGCTATTGATATCTGACAAGAGACTTCTGGTTTTCTCAATGATTTTCACTGATTTTTTCCGATAGAGATTGACCAAAAGGAAAATCAAGGGGAGAAAGAGCAAGACTAAAACTGTTAAACGAAAATCCAACACCAACATAGTATAAAGCGTTGTCAGAAAGATAAAAACTGCTGAGATAAAGCTAGATAAAATCCCCGAAAACATATCACTGATAGTCTCGGTGTCATTTGTCAAACGAGAGACAATGGAGCCTGCTGGCGTCTTGTCAAAATAAGACATGCCCAGCTTCTCCATATTGGAAAAGGCATCGCGACGAATATCCCTAACAATACTATAGGACACACGTGCAAAGAGAAGATTACCGACATACTGAACTACAGTTTGTAGGATATAAAGGCCATAGTAGACCAGCAAAACGGTCACAGCGAGTTGGTTGAGATTGCTGAGATACTGGTCTATAAAGTGGGAGCAACCAGAGGAATGACGCTTTTGTGACCGTAGTCGCGAGGAAAACTGAGTGCAAGGTCAGGGTCACTACAGGGCTTAAGATAGGACACAAGCAACTGGCTGGCCATTGTTCTTTATGCATCTTCTTCTCCCTTGTTTCAGTTGCGCACTGAGACTGGTGAGTTTGAGCATCTGTGCCATCCATGGCTAGGAGGTCTTCGTGCCTACCCCGTTCGATAATTTGACCATTTTGCAGAACCAAAATCAAATCTGCATGGACAACTGCACTGAGTCGATGAGCCGTGATAATGGTTGTCTTGTCCTTTCGCGTCTCCTTGAGGTTGTCGATAATCGCATACTCTATGCTCTTGGCATACGGCTGACAAAGAATCATCCAAAATCAAGATATCGGTTCTAAAATCGCCTGCGCCCGAGCGCTCATGGTAAGACGTTGCTTTTGACCGCCTGAGGGGCTGACTCCCTTTTTCACCAATCAACGTATCAAATCATAAGGCATGGCTACAATATCTTGATAAACTTGGGCTAGCTTAGTCGCTTCCTCGGCAATGAAAGAGGTAGGATTCGGATTTCCGGCGGATATTGTCTAAGATGGAGGCTCGCAAAGAGAAACTGGTCCCTGAGGACATAGCCATAGACTACGAAGATCTGTCGGACGATAGTCCTAATATCATGACCATTTAAGAGTAAATAACACTTATCAACATCGTATTCACGCAGAGGCTTGATCAAAGATGTTTTTCCCAGAGCCCGTCTGCCCAACCAATCCCAGTGTTTGCCCTTTTTTTCCAAACTAAAGTGAACATTTGTCAGTGTTTCCTCATTTTCAAAGGCAAAGCTGCAAATATCGTACTCTAAGCGTCCATTTTCAATGCCAGCTAGAGGAAACTCAGGGTCTTGTACAGGTGATTCCTGAGACAAGAGTTCCTCAATCCGCTGGTAAGAAACCTTCCCCCGCTGAGTAATATTAAAGAGGAAGCCGATAGTATAAGAGTACCAAACCAGCATATCCAAGTAGCTGATAAAGGTAACTAGATTCCCAACCGTGATCTGCCCTTTCTGAACCATCAAGGAGCCGACCAAGAGGGTTAACACATAGGAGGAACCAACAAACAAGAGAACCATAGGGTCAAAGAGACTATCGTATTTCATGGTTTGGAGATTCTTTTGGAAGGTCAATTCATTGACTGCCTGGAAAGACTTGAGCTCGTCCGCCTGATAACCGAAAGACTTGGTCACTTTGATACCTGATACGGACTCCTGCACCTTGTTATTGAGTTCGGAAAAAGGCGACTTACGATTCGCCAGAAAGCCTTGTGGGTCTTTCTCCCTAAACGACTGATGGCATAAGCCATAAAAAGGCAGGGGAAGAATGGCAACCAAGGTCATCTGCCACGAAATGCTAAAGAGCATGGTCAGCAAGGTCACTAGAGCCGTGATAGAGGCATCCACGGCAGACATAACACCGCCCCCTGCCAGACGAGTCAAGGCATTGATATCGTTGGTTGCGTGTGCCATCAGGTCCCCCGTCCGATAGGTTTGATAAAAAGCTGGAGACATTTTTGTGAAATGCTCAAACAAGCGAGAGCGCATAATCTGTCCCAAACGGTAGGAAGTCCCTAGAATATACATACGCCAAACATAGCGCAGATAGTACATCCCAAAGGCCGCAAGAAGCAAGTAAAATAGGTCAAGAAGGAGGTCCTGCTGGGTTAATTGCTCCGATGTGATGGCATCAATGACCCGCCCCATAACCATGGGGGGAATAAGATTTAGGACGGAAACCAAGATCAGGGCCACAATCCCGACTAGATAACGGCGTTTTTCTAACTTGAAAAACCACCAAAGTTTTTGAATAATGGACATAAAATCCCTTTCTGATTGCAAATGGAAACCTGAGGCCAATACTCAATGAAAATCAAAGAGCAAACTAGGAAACTAGCCGCAGACTACTCAAAGCACTGCTTTGGGGTTGTAGATAGAACTGACGAAGTCAGCTCAAAACACTGTTTTGAGGTTGCAGATAGAACTGACGAAGTCAGTAACATATACACGGCAAGGCGACGTTGACGCGGTTTGAAGAGATTTTTGAAGAGTACAAGACCCCAGGTTTTTCTTATTCATAGGTTACGACTGTAACAGCACCCTTGTCATACTCAGCGATAAAGATATTGGCTACATTTTCATGCCCTTGTTTGCTGAGATTATCAAGCAGCCACTCTTCGCTACGGCCAATCGATTCCAAAACATCTACTTGGATCACACCGTCAGTCACAACTGGATACTTAGGATTTTCATCTCCCATTTGGACCACGATGAGTTGACCATTTTGCTCTTGCACAGCTCGTTTAACTTGCTTCATCTGGAAAATCCCTTGGCTACGAAGTTTGAGGGCTACATCTGCCGCAGACAAGCCAACTGAACGACAGGCTTCTGGGTCAATCTTCCCATTTAATGAGGAGAGTTGGTTTTCCATCAATCAAGCGTTTGACAAAACGAACATTGTTGTTGAGCCATTTGAGGGTCAAAACCAAAATCGTCCACATCATCAAAATCACTGCATACTGGAGAATGCTGATAGAACTATTGTAAATCACCCCACCGATGATACCACCGAGAACATAGTTCTGAATTTGGTCTGTCGCAGAGTTAGGTGCTAGGTTTCCCTTTCCTGTCACATTGATAACAAAAACAAGCGAGAATAGACCCAGGGCTAGTTTGATTAAAATTTCCATATAGTTGAGTGTCATTTGTTTACCTCCACCAATTCAATAGCGTCTGTTTGATTCAATTCTAATTTCTCTAAAAGATACTTGTCTGGCTCGCTCCCGTTCATGGCACGGTAGAAATTTGGACCTATCTTGATTAGCGCTCCATCAATGGTTGCAGAAGTATTGACATAAACTTCTGATTTATCCACTCCCAAGTCTTTGGAAATGACCTCTATGAAATGAAGGGAAGTTTGAAATTGATTGTTAGAGGCTTGATTGGTCTGGTATTTTGAAATTGTCACCAAAAGCATGGCCACTAAGGTCAAAGCCAAAATCATGACCAATTCTCGAAACTTAGTCCCCTTCTTATCTCGATAGGCCTTAAAAGCAAAAAATCCTGTGATAGCTAAGAGAACAATCTCAAAACCAATCATGATGCCATTTTGCTGACTGATTTGGCTAAGCACATAGTCATATGAGTAAAATTTCATTTATTTTCACGCCTTTTCATAAAATCATTCTTCATTATAAACGAAAGAGGGTGATTTTTCAAACCATACGTTGGGGAAATAGACATATCAGACCAACTTCTCAAACTAATGACTCCAGTAACTATTTCAAGATTCTGATTTTGATAATTGATAAGAATAGACACTAGGAATTATCACTACAAAGAAAAGTGTCAAGAAGAATACCCAGTAAACATATAGTTGCACAAAGGAATTTAGAAACAATAACAATCCTCCTAATACCCAAATTTTTCCAGCTAGGCGATGCGTTTTTCTCCAGTTTTCATCATTCTCCAAGGTCCACGGTAGTCGAATACCGATTATATAATTTCGGTGTGTTTTTGGTAGATAATTTCCAATTACGATCATCACGACTCCCATAAAAATCTGAGCTAGTAGCCCACTCATCATGGAATAACCCAAAGATTCTCCGTATATAGAAATCATTGATAGACAAGATACAAAAGGAATAATCCAGTAAATCAAAAGTTGTATTTTTGAACTGATATTGCTAGATTTAAGATCCTTAATCATTAAAAATAGAAGCAACCAATGCATCAAAAGCATGAGAGTAGGTAATCCAAAGATAGCAAACATTTTATGATTGTAGCCATCTGCTTGACCCAGTAGATTAAAATGAGTGGGTATCTCCTCTGGTAATTGATTCCAGAAAACACAACCTACAAGGGAAGGTAGTAGGATGAGAATGCTCGTAAATAATACCAATTTCTTATTGATTTTTATCTTCATCAAAATGATCTCCTTTCAGATCGGCTAACCAAACCATTATATCCTCTAAAACCGATGTATTTAACTCATAATAAATAAAATTTTTTTCTTTCATTTCATGAATCAAATCCGCTGCTTTCAAAATCGTGAGATGGTGTGAAATAGTTGCACCTGTCAACTCGAATTGACTGGCAATTTCTCCTGCAGATAATCTACCTGCTTTGAGTAAATTTAAAATCTCTCTCCTAACTGGATGAGATAAGGCCTTAAAACTATTTGCAAAACTCATAATGACTCCTTTCCCTTTGTAATATTAGTAGGGCTAGGACTAAGCAAGGTAGAACTGATAGCATTCCTGTCGGTGATGGACCTAAAATCAAGAGGCTTGAAATTTTTTCTCCTGGTAATTGGAAGAGTAAACCAAGACCTGCAGTTGCATTGATTGCCCCATGAAATAGGGCAGAAGCCCAGATAGAACCTGTCTTTTCCAACAACCAGCTTAACAATATTCCTAGGCTAAAACAAAATAGAAACATGGCGACAACTCCCAAACAGGATAAGCAAAATAAGATATTCCATAATTATAGCCTTGCAAATTGATTGGTAGATGCCAAAGACTCCAAATGAGACCAAGCAAGACATGAGTCTGGACTCTTGAAAAGCTTCCTCTTAGAGCTGGGTAAAGATAGCCACGCCAACCAATTTCCTCCCCCAATGCAAAGAAACTATTAAGAAAAGGAGCGTAGGTCAAACTAGCTAGGATTTGAATCAAGGCCAAGAAAGATAAGGGGAACGGTGATTGAAGGACTCCTTTTTCTTGTAAAATAGCTTGAATAGATTCAAAACCAAGGCTGAAATTGCTAGGGAATACAAGAAAATAAAGTCCCGCTCCTAAAAAACTGATGACTGCTGGTAACCAGATAGCTAGTAAGTAAAAGCGCCAGTTGCTCTTGAGATTCACAACTAATTTAGATTTGATTCCACTAGGTTGATTCGTGATTTTCCCTAAAATAAAGACTGCAAGTGCAGGCATCCACATGGCTACAATACTAGCAAGTTGACTCCATGGAGAATTTAGACTAACACCACTTAGCCATAGTGCCAACCATATTATCCAAGCAAGGGCATAAGCCAAGAACACAAAAAGAAGGATTGTTCTCTTATTTGACATATATGTAACTTCACTTTCTATTTAGATGTTTTTCTAAATAACATTATACACCTTTCTATTTTAAATACAAGAACTATTTAGATTTTTTTCTAAATAGTTTAGAGAATTTTTATTTTCTCAGGATAAAGTCTAAAGAGTAATTTTCAAACCATACGTTGGGGAAATAGACCTTTTTTTGGTATAATAAAATCTATAATCTGAATGAAAAAGGTAACTTTATGAAACTTATCTCATGGAATATTGATTCCCTAAACGCTGCCCTAACTAGTGACTCAGCTCGTGCCAAATTGTCCCAAGAAGTCCTACAAACCTTGGTCGCTGAAAATGCTGATATCATTGCTATCCAAGAAACTAAGCTTTCTGCCAAAGGGCCCTACAAAGAAACACTTGGAAATTTTAGAAGAACTCTTCCCAGGCTACGAAAACACGTGGCGCTCTTCTCAAGAGCCTGCCCGTAAAGGCTATGCTGGAACCATGTTCCTTTATAAAAAAGAACTTACACCTACTATCAGCTTCCCAGAAATCGGTGCCCCTTCTACCATGGACTTGGAAGGCCGTATCATCACTCTAGAATTTGATGAATTTTTCGTGACCCAAGTTTATACACCAAATGCTGGCGATAGCCTCAAACGCTTGGAAGAACGTCAAGTCTGGGATGTCAAATATGCGGAGTACTTGGCTCAACTAGACAAAGAAAAACCAGTCCTTGCTACAGGTGATTACAACGTTGCCCACAATGAAATCGACCTTGCAAATCCTGCCAGCAACCGCCGTTCACCTGGATTTACCGACGAGGAACGTGCTGGATTTACCAACCTTTTAGCAACTGGATTTACCGATACCTTCCGCCATATTCATGGCGATGTTCCAGAACGCTACACTTGGTGGGCACAACGCAGTAAGACTTCTAAAATCAACAATACAGGCTGGAGAATCGACTACTGGCTCACAAGTAACCGCATCGCTGACAAGGTGACCAAGTCTGATATGATTGACTCAGGAGCTCGCCAAGACCACACACCGATTGTCTTGGAGATTGAACTCTAAGGAGAAAACGAATGGACTATCAAGCTGTCATTCCTGAATTTGTAGTATCTGACATCGAAAAATCACGCCACTTCTACTGCGATCTGCTAGGATTCTCTGTCGAATACGAGCGTCCAGAGGAGAAATTTCTCTTCCTCTCGCTTGAAGACTGCCAACTTATGCTAGAAGAAGGCGCTGCAGAAGAATTAGCTCAGCTGACCTATCCTTTCGGGCGCGGTGTCAATATTTCCTTTGGCATTGCAGATGTTCCTCAACTCCACCAAAAACTGCTGGAAGCTGACTATCCTATCCATCGTCCCCTGACCAAAAGAGAATTTCGAGTAGGAGATAGCTTTATATATCCCCATGAATTTGCAGTTCTAGACCCAGATGGCTATTTTTTTTAAGATTTAGCGAGTAGAATAATAAAGATTGGGAAAAAAAGTCTTTAAAAGTTAGAAAGAGGCATATTGTCAGGTGTTTAAAAACCTAATAATATGCCCTTTTATGATGGAAAAACCTTCTAAATGTTAGCTAATAAGTTAATTTTTTCCTATTTTTATTATATTTGTTCGTTTTTTAAACCAAAACACTAATAAAATATTTGATTTCTAAAGTTATTTAGTGTAAAATAAAAAAACATTGGCGCAAGCCTATTTAAAAATTGAATATCGTTTTTACTTGTTTATGTCGTGAATTGGCACGACGTTTCTACAAGGTGCCGGAACACCTAACAATAAGTAAGTTAGCTTGGAGGTATAGCTGTTTTTGCCATGCCTATTTTGGGGACTTACTTAGAGATTAAGTAGGTCCTTTTTCTATTTCTTGCTAGAAACTATAAACAAGCAAATGGATTAGCTTTTAGACTTTAGGAGGTCTTATGAAATTATTAGAAGAGCGTATCCTCAAGGATGGGCATATCTTGGGTGATAACATCCTCAAGGTGGATTCCTTTTTAACCCACCAAGTTGACTTTTAGCTTGATGCGAGAGATTGGTAAGGTTTTTTTGCGGAAAAAAATTTGCTTCTGCTGGTATTACCAAGGTCGTGACCATTGAAGCGTCGGGTATTGCCCCAGCCATTTTTACAGCTGAAGCCTTAAACGTTCCCATGATTTTCGCTAAAAAAGCTAAAAACATCACTATGAACGAAGGAATCTTAACTGCCGAAGTTTACTCCTTTACCAAGCAGGTTACCAGCACCGTTTCTATCGCTGGAAAATTCCTCTCACCAGAGGACAAGATCTTGATTATCGACGATTTCCTTGCTAATACTAAAAGTCGCCAAAGGCTTGATTCAAATCATCGAACAAGCTGGTGCAACAGTCGAAGCTATCGGTATCGTGATTGAAAAATCCTTCCAAGATGGCCGTGATTTGCTTGAAAAAGCAGGTTACTCTGTCTTATCACTCGCTCGTTTGGATCGTTTTGAAAATGGTCAAGTTATTTTTAAGGAGGCAGATCTCTAATGCAAACTCAAGAAAAACATTCGCAAGCCGCCATTTTAGGGCTTCAACATCTCCTCGCAATGTACTCAGGTTCTATCCTTGTACCTATTATCATTGCAACATCTCTGGGATACTCAACTGAACAGTTGACCTACTTAATTTCAACAGATATCTTCATGTGTGGAGTAGCTACCTTCCTCCAACTCCAACTCAACAAACACTTTGGTATCGGGCTTCCTATCGTTCTTGGAGTTGCCTTCCAATCGGTTGCTCCTCTGATTATGATTGGACAAAGTCATGGTAGTGGCGCTATGTTTGGTGCTTTAATTGCATCAGGTATTTACGTAGTTCTTGTCTCAGGAGTCTTCGCAAAAATAGCCGATCTCTTTCCTTCTATCGTAACAGGATCTGTCATCACTACAATCGGTTTGACCTTAATTCCTGTAGCTATTGGGAACATGGGAAATAACGTCCCTGAACCAACAGGACAAAGCTTACTCTTAGCAGCTATTACCGTTGTGATTATCCTCTTGATCAATATCTTTACAAAAGGATTTATCAAATCAATCTCCATTTTGATTGGTTTGGTAGTTGGAACTGCTATTGCTGCCTCTATGGGCTTGGTTGATTTCTCACCTGTCGCTGCAGCTCCTATCGTACATATTCCTACACCTCTCTACTTTGGAACACCAACCTTTGAAATCTCATCTATTGTCATGATGTGTATCATCGCAACAGTGTCTATGGTTGAGTCTACTGGTGTTTATCTAGCCTTGTCTGATATCACAAAAGATCCAATCGACAGCACACGTCTTCGCAACGGTTACCGCGCAGAAGGTTTGGCCGTACTTCTCGGAGGAATCTTTAACACCTTCCCTTACACAGGATTTTCACAAAACGTTGGTTTGGTTAAATTGTCAGGTATCAAGACTCGCCTGCCAATCTACTACGCGGCTGGTTTCCTGGTTCTCCTTGGACTCCTTCCTAAGTTTGGTGCCCTTGCCCAAATCATTCCGAGTCCTGTCCTCGGTGGTGCCATGCTGGTAATGTTTGGTTTTGTATCTATTCAAGGGATGCAAATCCTCGCCCGTGTTGACTTTGCTAACAATGAACATAACTTCCTTATCGCAGCAGTCTCAATCGCTGCAGGTGTCGGTCTAAATAACAGTAATCTCTTCATCAGCATGCCGACAGCCTTCCAAATGTTCTTCTCAAACGGAATCGTCGTAGCTAGCCTACTCGCCATTGTCCTCAATGCGGTACTAAATCATAAAAAGAAATAAGAAAAAGAGGTGTGAGCCTCTTTTTTGTTTCTCTATATCCTTACCTGTCTGTCTTCTGACCGCTGGCCTGTGACAAACATGGTGAAGGTTGCTTTGCAGACATTTCTGCCTTCTTGATTGGTGATATCGACATCTACTACACAGGTTGTGCGACCTTGATGGACACATTCTCCTTTAATGGTCAGCACATCGTCGAGTTTTCCTGCTTTGAGGTAGTTGATAGAGGATTGGAGAGTCACTCCATCTAGTCCTAGCGAGATAACCACCAAACCACTGATTTGGTCACAGAGTGTGAAAAAGATAGCCACCATGAGCATTGCCATAGTAGTTGAGCGACGAGTCCACTACTTTGGTCGTCACCACAACGTGACCATCTCTCATTTTTTTCAATTTCATAATTTTCAAAGGCAGATATAGCGTCAAAATGAAAAATCTTTCATCGTTTCCTCCTGATATTTCAAACGACACTATGATACTACTTTTTTTATAGGACTGTGCAAGGAGAAAGCTCCTAGTCTGGCAAAAATTCCGACCTGCTCTACAAAGCGCATAAAGGCTCGCCTGTCCTTGTTCTGTCTGCTTGTAAACCCCTGCATCCTCAAGTACACGCGCAAAAAATAGCACCAACAGAGTCCTTGACGATTTCAAGGGCTTTTTCTTTATCTGTTATGTCTGGATATTGGGCTCTAAGTTGGTCTGCCCATTCCTGATGATAAGCGGCAACTGTAACAGCTTCTCCTACAAGATAGCTGGCGACTTGCTCCACTTCTGCTTTCAAACGAGGTGGTAAGATAGCCAAACCCATAACCTCAATCAAGCCGATATTTTCCTTCTTGACATGTTGGACATCCTTATGGGGATGATAGATACCATCAGGATGCTCTGCAGAAGTCTGATTGTCCCTCAAGACCAAGTCCAACTCAAACTGGCCATCGCGTTTACGGGCTATAGGTGTGATGGTGTGATGCGGTGTCCCGTCTGTTTCTGCTAAAATTTGCACTTGAGGATCTGAATACTGACGCCATTCCTGCAAAATCTTATCAGCCAAGTTGATCAAATCCTCTTTGGAAGCCGAAGTCAAACGCAACACTGACATTGGCCACTTAACAATTCCAGCCTTGACCTGCTCAAAACCAGTAAAAGAGAAAGTCTTTTGCAAGGGAGCCAATTCCATAGGAAATACGTGACGGCCTCCCTGATAGTGGTCATGAGTTAGAATAGAGCCCCCCACAATTGGTAAGTCCGCATTTGAACCCGCAAAATATCCTGGAAACTGCTCTACAATAGCCAGTAGACGCTCAAAACTCTGACGGCTAATCGTCATGGGACGATGCTGGCCATCTAAGAAAATACAGTGCTCATTAAAGTAAGCATAGGGCGAATACTGGAAGCCCCACTCCTGACCAGCCATTTCAAACGGATAATACGGTGGTTACTGCGAGCTGGGTGATTGACCCGACCATGGTAACCTTCGTTCTCTATACAAAGTTGACACTGAGGATAATTACTAGCTTGCACCAACTTGGCTGCCGCAATCTCTTTGGGATCCTTCTCAGGCTTAGAGAGATTGATGGTAATTTCAATCTCTCCGTAGTCAGATGGAACACGATAAGCGATATTTTTAGCAATAGCCTTGAGTTTGATGTAGTCATTTTTCTGACTGAGTTGGTAAAAATCCGCTATCGCTTGCTCAGGAGAGTGGGCATAGGTTGCCCAAAAGTCACGATTAACCTGACTCGGACAAGGAGTCACCAAGTCCATCAGTTCAGCACCAAGGATTTCACGTGCAGTCTGACTATCCTCAATCATCTCTAATCGAACGGCTTCCTCAACCAGCTGGTCCTTGAGGTCAATCACTTTATCCAGATCCGTCTCAACTTCCAAAACACCGTCTCCCACTCGTGCCAAGACACGATTGGTCAGGTAGATTCGATCCATTTCCTCAAATGAACTTTCAGAAATGACATGTGTTACAAATTTATCTACTAAGGTCACCATAAAGCCTCCTTTTGACTAGTCAAGGACGCGAGTGCCACCTGCAACTTCAGCGATATAGAAACTTGGAGCGTATCCAACTACTTCCTCGTAGTGTTTGCCTACAGCTTCCTTAAAGGCATCAACAGCATCTTTTTGCACCAAGGCAATGGCACATCCGCCAAAACCTGCCCCTGTCATACGAGCACCGAGAACTCCTTCTTGTGCCCAAGCTGTGTGAACAAGAGTATCCAATTCCAAGCCAGTTACTTCATAGTCATGTTCTAGAGAAACGTGAGAAGCATTCATCAAACGACCAAATGTTTCCAAATCTCCTGCTTGAAGGGCTACTTGAGCTTTGAGGGTACGTTGGTTTTCAAGCACAGCATGGCGAGCACGTTTCAAACGATTTTCATCTTTAATCAGATAGCTATATTGGTCAAAGGCCCACTCGTCCAATTCACCCAAGGTCTGAATATCTAAGGCAACTTGCAACTCTTCCACTGCTTTTTCACACTCAGCACGACGTTCATTGTATTTAGAGTCGGCCAGTTCACGGCGTTTATTGGTGTTCATAATAACAACGACATTGTCCTTCAAATCAAGTGGCACCAAATCATACTCTAAAGTGTTAGTATCTAAGTAAATAGCACGTTGATCTGCACCCATACCGATAGCAAACTGGTCCATGATACCAGAGTTGACTCCGATAAAGTTATTTTCTGTTTGTTTTCCGATTTTAACCAAATCGAGACGCTCTAATTTTAAATCAAAGAGATGCTCTGCCACGACTCCTGTCAAGAGTTCAAGGGATGCTGATGAAGATAAACCAGCTCCATTTGGAATATTCCCATAGACATAAAAATCAAAACCTTTGTCAATCACGTGCCCAGCTTCTTGCAAGAAATGAAGAACTCCTTTTGGATAGTTGGTCCAGTTGTGCTCTTTTTCAAACTTGAGGTCAGCGAGAGGCACTTCGATGATGCCCTTGTCCTCAAAGTTGGCTGAGTAGAAACGCAAGACTTGGTCGTCACGCTTACGAGCTGCACCGTAAGTTCCCAAGGAAATAGCAGCAGGAAAAACGTGCCCACCGTTGTAGTCTGTGTGTTCACCAATCAAATTGATACGACCTGGTGAAAAGAAAGTTTGGTCTGCTTCTTGACCAAAAACAGCAAGAAAGTCTTTGCGAAGAGTTTCAGCAGTAAGATGTTGTGTCATATGATTTCTCCTTTTACTGTCCGTTAAGTCACCTTAACGTGTAATCGTTTTCTTCTATTGTATCCAAGGGATTTCCCAAGGTCAATCCTTTTTACTAAAATTTTACTAAACTATCAGTAAAAAGCAGAAATATGATATACTAACCTAATCAAGGAGGATTTATGGCTACCTTAAAAGACATTGCACAGCTAGCCTCTGTCTCTATCGCGACCGTATCCCGTGTCCTCAACCGCGACCAGAGCCTATCTGTTACAGAAGAAACCAGGCACCGTATTTTAACCGTTGCTGAAGAGCTGGGCTACACCAAGCACCTCAAGACAGGCGAGTCCCACAAGCCCAAGCAAAAGATTGCCATTATTCAATGGGTCAGCGAACAAGGGGAGTTGGACGACCTCTACTACTACCAGATTCGCCTAGGAATAGAAAAAAGAGCCCAAGAACTGGACTATGATATCTTACGCTATTTTAATGACCATCCTTTTACCCTGAGCGAGGAAGTGATTGGGATTCTCTGCATCGGAAAGTTCAGCCGTGCACAGATTTCTGCCTTTGAAGAATACCAAAAGCCTCTTGTATTTTTAGACAGCGATACACTTTCCCTGGGACATACCTGCATTATCACGGACTTTTACACTGCCATGAAACAGGTTGTCGATTATTTCCTCAATCAAGGGATGAACCGTATCGGGATTCTAACAGGGCTTGAGGAAACAACTGACCATGAAGAAATCATTGAGGATAAGCGGCTGGAAAATTTCAGAAACTACAGTCAAGCGAAGGGAATTTATCATGATGAACTGGTCTTTCAAGGAAGCTTTACTGCCCAGTCTGGCTATGACTTGATGAAGGAGGCTATTGAGAGTTTGGGAGACCAACTGCCACCAGCCTTTTTCGCAGCCAGCGATAGTTTAGCTATCGGCGCCCTCCGTGCCCTCCAAGAAGCTGGAATCAGCCTGCCAGACCGCGTCAGCCTCATTTCCTTTAACGACACTAGCCTGACCAAGCAGGTCTATCCTCCCCTCTCTAGCATCACAGTCTATACTGAGGAGATGGGCCGAGCAGGTATGGATATTCTTAATAAGGAAGTTTTGCATGGACGAAAAATTCCAAGCCTGACCATGCTGGGAACCAGACTGACTCTGAGAGAAAGTACAAGGAATGATTAAGATATTAGAATCTAGGCAAAAACTAAATTTCAAGATAAAATGAAGTAAATGTCCCCACAATAAAACGCATAGTATCAAGTTTTTTTAATGCCTGACACTATGCGCTTTTCACTTTTAAAGACTTTTCCCCAGCCTCTTTTCTAATGTTGATGCCCATGGGACTGCACTAAGGCTGTTACCCTCCGTTTATGTTGCGCATGATTGCTTTGACTGGTGTCCACTTCAATGGTAATATTCTGAATCCCTCTTTCTTCTAAGAGCTGACGTACTTGATTCTTTGTTCCCGTCATCTGCTCCCAATCCTCTAAACAGAGATGGACAATGGCATTATTTTCCAGACCATCCATGGACCAAATGCTAAGTTGATTGACACTTTTGACATTGGTCAGAGCCTCCAACTCCTTCTCCAAATCACCAGTCTCTACTCCTTCTGGCACAGCGTCCAAGAAAATCTTGAGCGCGCTCCAAAAGCGAGGAATAGCTTTCGTTAGAATGAAGATAGAAATAACAAGCGATAAGAGCGGATCAAGGATATACCAATCTGTAAATCGGAGGATAATCGCCATTAGAATGACAGCCAACCAACCAAGAGTATCTTCCAAAAAGTGCAGGCTCAGAATTGACTCGTTCTTTGTCTTTCCCTTGCGAACTACTAGGCTAGCTAGCAGATTGATACTGACTGCAATGATTCCTAGCCAGAGGATGCCTTCATCATTAACGGGCTGTGGATTAAAAAGTTTAGTTATATTTTCCAAAATCACTAGGATGGATCCTGTGATAAGAATCACAACAGTCACCAGGGCCCCTAAAAGACTAAATCGCTTGTAACCCAAGGTGTACTGCCTATCTTCTTCTCGATTTGAGATTGTTTCTAAAAAGGCCGATATGCCAATGGCTATGGCATCTCCCAAGTCATGGACAGAATCAGCAAGAACAGCACTCGAACCAAAGATACCTCCTGCGATAAACTCAACAATAGCATAGCTTAAATTTAAGAAAAAAGCTATCCAAACAGTATATTTTGCCTTCATCTTTCTCATTCCTTTGTTATAATAGATTTATGAACACCTTGTTCATTATCATTATCCACTAAAACTCAAAGAAAGGATAGAAGCAAATATCAGCTTTATTCAGTTCTGAACAATTTGCCTCAAGTGTCCATATGACTAACATTGACCGCCGTATCAGCAAAACAAAAAAAGCTATCTATCAAGCTTTTCTACAACTATTGAACGATAAGGGCTACGAGTCCACTACAGTTCAGGATATCATTGATCTCGCAGATGTGGGACGCTCCACCTTTTACTGTCACTATGAGAGTAAGGAACTACTTCTGGACGAGCTTTGCCGCTACCTCTTCCATCACCTCTTTGAAAAAGAGGAATCCATTTCAACCGAGGATTACCTCGCCCATCTCTTTCTCCATTTTCAGAAAAACCAAGACCATATCACCAGTCTGCTATTCTCCAAAAATGACTATTTCCTCCGCCAACTCCAGAAAGAGCTAGAACACCACGTCTATTCCGTGCTAGCTGATGATTTAAAAGAAGCTCACCCCAGTCTGCCTACTTCTTACCTCCAACACTTGATCGTGTCCAACTTTATCGAGACATTGACCTGGTGGCTCAAAAAAGGGCAAGACTTCACAGACCAGGAAGTTGTCCAATTTTATCTAGACCTTCTCATTCCTAAAAATTGAATAGCAAATAGAGCTCAGTTGCCTTATTTCTAGGTTACTGAGTTTTTTATCTTCTCAACAAGAAAAGAGAATCCGCCGATCCTCTTTTTCATCATATAAAATCCTTGATTATCTACTCTGTCTGTTTTATCCCAAAACTTAAAACAGTACTTTCAAACATCTTTTCTTAGTAAGGTAAGTCAGTATTCTGCTTCGCAGCCTTGCTCCATTGATACCAACCAACTAGACTGTTGATGAGATAAATCAGGTATTTCCCTTGAATTTGCAGGCTTTCTCCCCACTAGAGATAGATAGAAAAGACATTGATAGCTGCCCAGAATATCCATTGTTCACGGTAAACAGCTGTCATGAGGATTTGACCTACCCCATTGTCGCATCTGTGATTGAATCACGATAGGGACGATTGGCGCCAATAGACTGATAAATAAATCCAAAGACCAACAAATAGAAAAACTAACTAATTTGTTAGACCAGTAACAACGATTAGCCTTGCAAGATAAAAAGTTGCTAGAAGAATACAAGGCGGAAAATGATAACTTAAAAGCCCTCAAAATGCCCTCACAGGAAACAGAATTCAAACACTTAGACAATCAATATAAAGATGATGTGAACGCTCTTAAAGAGAAGTTGAAAAATTTGCAGGAACAAATCAAAGATCAAAAAAGGATAGAAGAACAAGAAAAACCAATAAAATGGTGGGGACTATGGCGAAAATAGATGATTCAGTTAAAAAGAAAGTTCCAGAATTGCGATTTAAAGGATTCACGGATGAATGGGAACAGCGTAAATTGGGAGACGAAGTTCGAATAGTGATGGGACAGTCTCCTAATTCATAAAATTATACTGATGATCCTAATGGGCGCTAAAAATGCGAAGACCTATGAAGACCTATTTTGTATTAGTCAAACAAAAAATCCAAAAGAAATGGTATATGATTATGACCATGAAACAAAGTAAAATCAAACCGAGTGATCTGAGGAAGCACCCGATGATCATGAAACGTTATTAAACACAAAAGTCACCCATGTGAGTTCTTGCCAGAAGCTGAAGTTAATCCTTCAACCTGGAAAACCCGCAGAGGTGATTTTTTCTATACATCTCGATTTCTGGCAATAATCATTAACCGATAAATATGTCTGTGAATCACCCAGCGACTCCGCTATGTCCATAATCCGCGGTGGTAGTAATCCAACTCGCTGAACAAGTTCGTGATTGCTGAACAATTCCCGTGGACTGCCGGCGAAGCCAAACTTCCCGTGTTCCATAACATACACCGACTCAAACTCGGCATGACCCAATCCATGTCATGGGTGATGGTCACAACTTGAGTACTGAATCAGCCAACTGATGGAAAATTGCGGTCAACTTGCGCCGGCTTTCCCAATCAAGCGACATCATCGGCTCATCAAATAAATAAATCGCCGGATCCACTGCCAAAACTGTGGCAACGCTCAACAGCTTGCGTTCCGACAATGACAGGTCATATGGACTTTCAGCTGTTTTATCATCCAAGCCAACTCTTTTTAGAGCCGCTAAAAGCCCGCCTCGTAATCGTGTCGTGGTCATCCATGACCTGCGCGACATTCCACTCCACCTCTCGTTGAACGGTCGGGTTGAAAAAGCTGATCGTCAGGATTCTGAAAAAGTAATCCCAACCTTCAGTAACTTTTCGACTGGTTTAAGATCATTAAAATTTTTCTCCATCGATCTTAATCACACCGGTTTGTGGTGTCAGCAAGCCCGTCAACAATTTGAAGAGCGTTGATTTGCCGGCACCATTTTTTTACCGACAATCGCCACCATCGGATCGGCGAAGTGTTTGTCTTCAACATCCAAGCTAAAGGACCGTTCCGGATAAGTGAACGTCAGGTGGCTCAGTTCAATTGTGGGCATAACGAACCTCCTTCAGATCAGCGTAATTCACCGGATACCGACTATCAGCCAAGTGCCAATCCATTTTTTTGAGCAAGTTGCTGGATTGTCGGGGCTGGAATCTGCCAGTCAGTCGCCAAATGATTAAACACCTCACCCTACCTGCCTTGGGCTACCATTTGACCCTCGTGCAAAGACCCACACAACGTCGGCGACTTCGCACAAATCGTCAATTTCACTGGTGACAATGAAGACAGTCGTCTCTTTTGACTTGTACCAGCCATTGGAAAAAAATTGCCGGTACTAAGGGGATCCATCTCACTGGTCGGATCATCCATAATCAAAACAGCCGGATTAGCCACAATCGCCGTGGCAATTGCCAACCGCTGGATCTGACCACCGGAAAGGCTCTCGGGACGCAAATTCAGCTGTTCAATCAGCCCCATTTGCGTGGCAACTTCTTCAACCCGTTTTTTTGAATCAGTCCTTCAGCCATTCCCTGATTAATCAAGTCAAAGGCGATTTCATCGGCAACCGTGTCTGCCAACCCGCTTAGTTGTACCAGCTGGATTTTTGCAGAACAACTCCATTCATGGCATTATAAACGGTACCAATTGTCGGACACTCGCTGGTACCAAACATGTGCCAATCGCCCTCAATCTCAGCAGACACAATTTTGGGAATGACCCCTGCCAGCACACGGCACAAAGTCGATTTGCCGGAATGGCTATTCCCGATAATCCCAACCACCTGTACCGGTATGAACCTCCGCGTTAATCTGACGCAGTTGTGGTTGCTCAGTACCCGGATAACGGGTGGTCAAATTTTCAATTACAATCCGTTTATCTTCATCCATATCTTCCACCCAATCAATAAAATTGCCAATCCAGTCAGACCAATGTGCGCGTCCGCGACAGGCGATACACGCGCTGGGAGGTTCTGACAGTCCGGTTGAGATTATCAAAACCTCTCAGTTGGAGAGAAATCGACCGCGTCATCGATTGATCCAAGGTCTTAATCACCAATGGAATTAGAACCGGCAGGACTGACTTTAATTTCTGAATCAACGTTTTTTTGCGGATTGGTTCCGCGAACTTTTTGTGCCTGCTGGATTTTCCGCATATTGCGCATCATTTCCGGCAAAAATATAACACACCGACATCAGAACGTAGACGGTTTTATAAGACAATCCGGACAGTTCCAAATAGTACGTGTTTTCTGAAATACTCGTGGTCACCATAAAAAAAGCCACTGGTCAAAAACAATCACCAATACTCGACAACCCAGAGTGGTGGCGTAAATCAGTACTTTCTTTGTAGAACGACATCCCAAGCACAGAAAAACAGCACAGTTTGATTCCGACTGTAAAATAACCCTTGGATGATCAGCATGGTGCAAATCAGAAACAGGCTGAATCCCAGCGCCTTAAAAGGTGGTAGAACTCAATTTGGAAAAATAACAATAGCAGTGTTGCGACAAGAATTAATCCGACCTGAAGCAATAAATTCATACTGGCAAAGCTCAACAACGTCATGTCCAAGATGAACAAGAGCTTAGTAATCGGATCGATCACCTGGTACCACTTGAGCTTGACCCGTGGCGCTCCAGAAATCAATGTTTTATCAATCATCATTTATCATCGCTAAAGAAGTGCACCATCCGCTTCGGCAGCTGACGATAGATGAAGAATGACAGGTAGGCCACGCAGACTTTATCCAAAATATCCAAGATAAACTCATCGGTAAATGAGGCCAGCCACACTGGTGCATGATTGGCGACCATTACCGCAAACAATGAGTCACCCCAAGCGATACCGGTCTGACCACCCCAAAAGATGACGTTTAGTGGCGTTGAAATGACAGCTGAAACGATGGCAATAATAATAGCAGAAACAAATACTCGTAGCGCTGACGAGAACCACCCATTGGCGTGCAAAACTCCGACAGCAATCCCAATTCCGATGCTGGTAATCGCATACACGGTTGAAATTGGCGATAAGGTCAGCCCATAGATCACGTTGTTGATGAAACCACTAATGGCACCGGCAACCGGCCCAGCCAACATGCTGGTAAGAAAGGTTCCCAAGGACCCCAGCCAAACGGGCAACTTTAACCCCTCCGCCAAGGCTTTGGCAACATAGTTAATCCCCACGGCAAGCGGGAATCAAAGTCATGGTGGCAGCACTTAACTTAAATTTCCACATACTGGTACGATGAATCGGTTCTGTTTTCATAATCTTCTCCTTTTGTTTTTAAAGAGCCGTGTCTGGATAGACTTTCGGACGCAACGCTCTATTAGATAATGAACTGTCTATACACAAGATTCCCAACCTTAGTCGACATGAGCTGAAAATCCTTATATGTTAAATAGTTCACAACACATTATACACCTATTCTCTGAATAGTCAAGTGTCTTTACAGTAAAATTTGCAAAATCCTGAAAATTTTCTCTTATTTTCCATTTAAAAATGAAAATCATTAATTCTGATACCCAAAAAGCCCAGACGAAATTGTCTGAGCATTCTTCTATTTAGTCGTTTAACCAAGTTGAGTTTAGCTTTCAAGCTATTTCTTCAACAAACCTTGTTCTTGTAGAAATTCCTTGGCTACTTGTTCTGCTGACTTGCCTTCGACACCCACTTGATAGTTAAGTTGGCTCATCTGACTTTCTGTAATCTTACCAGCCAATTTATTAAGAACTCTTTCCAACTCTGGATGTTTCTTGAGAAGAGCTTCTTTCATTAGTGGAGCCCCTTGATAAGGTGGGAAGAGTTGCTTGTCATCTTCCAAGACCTGCAAATCATAACGCGCCAACTCTGCATCGGTTGAATAGGCATCCGTGATTTGAATATCACCTGACTGAATTGCCTGATAGCGAAGGGCTGGTTCCATGGTCGCCACATTGAGATTGAGACCATACATTGACTGCAAGCCCTTATTTCCATCTTCACGGTCATTAAACTCGAGTGTAAAACCTACCTTCAACTGCCCTTCCACTTTTTTCAAGTCCGAAATGGTCTTTAAACCATATTCTTGAGCAATCTTTTTCGGAACAGCTACAGCGTAGGTATTTTGATAAGACATAGGTTTGAGATAGGCTAGATGATCCTGCTTGGCAATGCCATCACGCGCCACCTGATAAACCTGCTCTGGTTCATGACTCACCTTGGGTGATGGTTGAAGCAAACTTTCAGTCACCGTACCAGTAAATTCAGGATAGATATCAATATCACCTTTTTTCAAAGCTTCATAAAGGAAACTTGTTTTCCCAAAATTCGGTTTAACAGTCGCAGTCATGCTGGTATTTTCTTCAATTAGCAACTTATACATATTGGCCAAAATTTCTGGTTCTGGACCCAATTTCCCAGCAATAACCAAGTTTTCTTTCTCTTTTTGAGCCAAGAGAGCTGGGCTATAAGACAGACCCAGTAATACCGTCACCAAGGCAAAACCAGAGAAAATCGTCCGCAATTTTGCTTTTTCCATCACTTTTAGTAGGATGTTAAAGGCAATGGCAAGCACTGCTGAAGAAAGGGCACCAATCAAAATCAGACTGGCATTATTACGGTCAATTCCCAAAAGAATAAAGGAACCTAGTCCCCCTGCCCCAATCAAGGCCGCCAAGGTTGCCGTACCGATAATTAAAACCGCTGCCGTCCGAATCCCAGACATCATAACAGGCATGGCAAGTGGAATTTCAAACTTCTTGAGACGCTCCCATCTGGTCATCCCAAAGGCAATCCCAGCCTCTTGCAGACTCGGATCAATTCCCTTCAGCCCAGTGATGGTATTTTGCAAAATCGGAAATCGCATAAATCACTAGAGCTGTCAATGCAGGCAAAGTCCCGATTCCCATCAAAGGGATAAAGAGCCCCAATAAGGCCAGAGACGGGATGGTCTGGAAAATCCCTACAATCTGTAAGACCCAGTCCGCCAGCTTCTCATGATAGCGAAGATAAACAGCCAAGGGAATCGCGATAAAAATAGCCAGCAACAAGGTCAAAAGTGACAACTGCAAATGTTGAGATAGAGCTGTCAACCAATCACTAAAACGATCCTGAAAAGTTGCAATTAAATTAGTCATGAACACTACCTCCAAACAAGTCTGCTACAAAGTCTGTTGCAGGAGCTTTTAAAATCGTCTCGGGATTCGCCACCTGGCGAATTTCTCCATCCTGCAAGACAGCAATACGGTCTGCCAATTTCAAGGCTTCATCCGTATCATGGGTCACAAAAATCGTTGTCATCCCAAACTCTTTATGCAATTCTTTCGTCAGAACCTGCAACTGCTTGCGAGAAATAGCATCCAAGGCCGAAAAAGGTTCATCCATGAGGAGAATCTTAGGCTGACCAATCATAGCACGGACAATACCAACCCGTTGCTGTTCTCCACCAGATAGTTCACTAGGTAAACGATGTCCATACTCAGCCGCTGGTAAACCAACCTTAGCCAAAAGCTCTTCAGTTTTATTAGCAATTTCTTCCTTAGTCCAGCCCTTCATCTCAGGAATCAGGGCAATATTTTCCGCAACCGTTAGATTGGGAAACAGAGCAATGGCCTGTAAAACATAACCAGTAGAAAGACGAAGTTCACGCTCATCATAGTCTTTGATGCGCTTGCCATCCATAAAAATATTTCCATCAGTCGGTTCCAAGAGACGGTTAATCATCTTAATCATGGTCGTCTTACCTGAGCCAGAAGGCCCTACTAAAACCATGAACTCCCCATTCTCAATCTGTAAATTGACATCTCTCAAGACATCTTTTTCTGTATAGCGTAGCGCTACATTTTTGTATTCAATCATGTTCTTCCTCTTTTAAAACTTCCCTCGATTGGTCAAGTCTTCTACCTTAGGCATGACTTCCTTATTGTCCCAATGCTCCACAATTTTCCCGTTTTCTAGTCGAAAGATATCGTACCGGGCATAGGCAAGGCCATCAATCTGAGTCTGACCATAGCTAACCACATAGTTTCCTTATCCTAAGAGTTGGAAAACAAAGTCGAAAGTGACCTTTACTTATAAACAGCTAATTTGCTCCATTTTAAATCTCATTTTCCTCCTCTTTCAGATTAGCCAAAATTCTTTCTTGAAAGGCTTCAAACTGACGAATTTCTTCCTCTGTGAATCCTTTGTAAAAGATCGTATCCAATTTCTGACTGACACGATGCCCCACTTCTTTCTGAGACTCCCCCAACTCTGTTAAAACCAAATACTTCTTACGCTTATCTTCTCCACATGGACTAACGGTTACAAGATTTTGTTCCTCAAGCTTTTTTATCATCGTCGTCAGCGTATTATTAGCAAGTCCAGTTGCCAAAGCAATATCTGTCGCAGTTGCACAGCCCGTCTCACTATTCCATAAAACCGCTAAAATCTTTCCCTGTTCACTCCGATAAAGAGAGTCAGGTTCTTGTCTTAGTAACTTTTGAAAAATCCGCCCATTCAACAAACGAATATGATGGGCTACCAAATGACAATATTTCATGAAACCTCCAATTTATTTCTATATCGAAATAGATAAAGTGATTATAACACTCATCATTCCATCTGTCAACTATTTCGATTTAGAAATAATTTTTCCCAGCAAAAAATCTCCTACCCAAAGTAGAAGATTTCAATCTTATAAACTTAATCCGTCATATCCGATACCAAAGCTCGATGCTCCAATGGAATACTGCACATAACTAGCAAGAAAATGAAACCTGACTGAATCCAGAAGAGGGCCAAGTCAAAGATCCCATGCACAGCAACCACTGTAAGGAAAGATAGATAAAGACCGATAATCGGACGTTTCCCCGACTCCTGACTCATATCCATCATCAAGCGAACAGGAGCAACAGAAGACAAAACTAATAAAATGGTCCCCACAACTCCGTAACTCAGAATCGTATCAATATAAAGACTATGAGCATGTTCATGATAAGGAGCATTTATTCTAGGATAAGAGTGCATATAGGTCAATGGCCCTTCCCCCCAAAAAGGATTTTGCTTAAACAAGGCCATCCCCGCATCCCAAATAGAGATCCGTTCTTCCATAGAAGAATCCAAAGTTCCCATCCGAACTCCCAGATCACTTGAAAAGAGGAAGCTCAAGCCGATTGCGAAGACCCCAATACTAAGCCAAAAAGCCTTCCAGTTTTTAATAGTCGTAAAGAGATAAATGATGGCTCCAGCGATAATAGCAGGAAAGGCAGTTCGATTTTGAGTAAAGTTCAAACCAAAGAGATTCACAAAGCCTGCAATCACACAGAATACTTTCAACCAATTCAACTTGGTCGTTGTAAACAGATAGAAGGCAATCATGATACAGAAACAACAAATAATACCATAATAATTAGGATTAAAGAAGGTCACTTCTGCACGATTCTGATGCCACACCTGCATGTTAGGTGAAAGAAAAGCATAGTTGAATTTCTTCACAATTTGAAAATGTTCTAAACTCGCAAACGCAGCTGACAATACGCTACCAAACAAGACGAGCTGCAAAATCAATCGAAAGAATTTATGTGATAAAATCGACTGATAGTGCAAAAAGAAAACAGTAAATAGAAACATTCCTACTGAAGCCACAAGACCCATCCAATTTTGTGCAAAAATGGATATAATAGTACTATAGCCAAGAAAAAGAAGTAGCATCGGATGCTCCCCCATTTTCTGAAGAATACTTTTCATATCTCCTGTAAAAATCAAACTGATAATATATAAACAGAATACAACTACAAAAAGATAAAAGGGTAAAAATATACTCAGGATAATTCCCAATAAAATCAGCTCTTTACTAGACAACCCTTTCAGCTTTTTAATAAAGCCTATTGATTTCAAAATGAATCCTTTCTCTCCAAATCAACTGATTCAGATAATAGCAAGCTATCCTATATTGTACCACTTTTTTAGCAATTTGAAAACAAAGGAAACGTTTTCTAGGTAAAAAAGAGAGCAAAAATACTGAGAGCTAACTTCTCAAAGTAACTTCCACTTGCCCAACCGAAGTGGAAATTAGTCTAAAACGGATTTTTATGGTGGAATTAAGTGTGAGACGTTTGAGTTAGAAATGAGGTCCACTATGACAAAACATAAACACCTTACCCTTTCAGACCGTAATGATATCCAATTAGGCTTAGAGCGCGGTGAAACCTTCAAAGCTATCGGACAACTTATTCTAAAAAATCCGACTACTGTTTCCAAAGAAGTCAAACGAAACAGACAAGTTAGAGACTCTACCTCTAACAACCTTCCCTGCCCTCTACTCGATAAGGCTCCCTTTGTCTGTAATGGGTGCCCTAAAAGAAGACAAAATTGTGGATTTAAAAAAATCTTCTACCTCGCTAAGCAAGCTCAAAAACAATACGAACAAACTCTTGTCGAAGCTCGTGAAGGCACTCCCCTTAACTCGCAGACTTTCTGGGACATAGATAAAGTCATTTCTGATGGGGTTAAAAAGGGACAACACATCTATCATATCCTCAAAACTCATAACCTTGATGTCAGCTCCTCAACTGTCTATCGACATATCCGAAAAGGATACCTATCTATCGCTTCTATTGACCTAGCCAGAGCCGTTAAATTCAAAGAAAGACGGAAAAGTAAGCTACCTTCCATCCCTAAAGAAGCTAAAAAAGGACGTTCCTATGAGGATTTCCAAAACTATTTAGCACTGAATCAACTAGACTCTTGGCTGGAAATGGACACCGTTATGGGCAGAATGGGAGGTAAGTACTACTCACCTTCAATCTCTCTTTCTGTAACTTTATCTTCGCTAGACTTCTGGATAATAAAACTGCCCTTGAGGTTACCAAACACCTCTATGATATCAAGAACACTCTTCACCAAGCTGACAAAGATTTCTTCCAACTCTTTCCTGTCATTCTTACCGATAATGGTGGAGAGTTTGCCAGGGTTGATGACATCGAAATGGATGTGCGAGGAGAAAGTAAACTTTTCTTTTGTGATCCTAATCGCTCTGACAAGAAAGGCAGAATTGAGAAAAATCACACACTGATTCGCGACATTCTACCTAAGGGAACTTCTTTTGACAACTTAACTCAAGAGGACATCAATCTCGTTTGTTCTCATGTCAACAGTGTCAAACGTGCTGCTTTGAATGGAAAGTCAGCCTATGAACTTTTTGCCTTTACTTACGGAGAAGAGATTCCTAAGCTTCTCGGTATTTCTAAAATACCTGCAGAAGAGGTCTGTCAGTCTTCTACATTACTCCAACATAAGTTCTAAAAACTAACCTAAAACCCATTCAAACGTCTCACACTAACTTCCACCATAGCGGAACTTAATTTGAAACGCTTTCAGATGAGAGGTTTTTGTGCGCTCTTTTTTCCGATTCCTTTCGGCTACAAAAGCGATGAAATCAAGCAGTATTAAAACCAGTGGAACTTACCCTGACACGGAATTCTACTGGTTTTTATGATTTTTATCAGACTAACTTCCACTTGGATTAGCAGTGGAACTTAGTTTGGGAATTTACCAAAAATACTGAGATTTCAAAACTCAAGCTTAATGACTAGATTCACTCCAAAAAATCGTGCCGAAAATACTAGACATATGTTAAAATAGTAGTAATAAAATAAAGATTAGAAGCAACTATCCAAACTAGATTCAAATCATATACTATTCTTAAAGAAAGGCAACACTATGAAATCCTACCAAGCTGTCTACCATATTCTAGCTAAAGAAACCGACTATATCAGCGGAGAAAAAATCGCAGAAGAACTATCCCTAAGCCGAACATCAATTTGGAAAGCTATCAAGCGCCTCGAACAAGAAGGAATTAAAAATTGATAGTATCAAAAAAATAAAAGGCTATAAACTGGTGAATGGAGATCTTATTCTTCCGGAACTTCTAGAACAAAATCTTCCAATTAAAAATCAGTTTTTAAAACCCGAAACAAGATCAACACAACTCGATGCAAAAAGAAGCAATTGATTTAGGGAATGAAGCAAACACCCTATATCTAGCTTCCTATCAAACAGCAGGGCGAGTACTGTTTTCAACGCTCCTTCTACTCCCCACAAGGTGGCATTTATATGACACTCCATCTTAAACCAAATCTCCCCTACGACAAATTACCATCCTACACACTACTTGTAGCAGGAGCTGTCTACAAAGCCATTAAGAACCTAACTTTAATAGATGTCGACATAAAATGGGTCAATGATATCTACCTAAACAATCATAAAATTGGAGGAATCCTTACTGAGGCAATGACCTCTGTAGAAACTGGCTTAGTTACAGATATCATTATTGGAGTAGGTATTAATTTCACTATTAAAGACTTTCCTCAAGAATTAAAAGAAAAAGCTGCTAGTTTATTTAAAGCACCAGCACCTATAACAAGGAATGAATTAATCATAGAAATCTGGCGTATTTTCTTCGAAACACCAGCAGATGAGTTATTATACCTCTATAAAAAACAGTCATTCGTTCTAGGAAAAGAAGTTACTTTCACACTGGATCAAAAAGACTACAAGGGACTTGCTAAAGATATCTCAGAAAATGGCAAGCTTTTAGTTCAATGTGATAACAGAAAAGAAATCTGGCTCAATAGTGGCGAAATTTCACTCAAGAGTTGGAAGTAGTAATAAACAAGCACAATCATAAAATCAACAATATATAAAAATTTAGTATTTCTTCAGCCCTATACAGTTGACAAAGAGCGAAAAAAACTTCAGATAAGTAATCCAATTAAGTTTTACAAATTTGAAGTTTTTATTCTACTATTCTTAAAAATACAAAAAAAGAGAGTTATAAACCCTCATTAAAAACGGAGAATAGGGATTCGAACCCTTGCGCCAGTTACCCGACCTAACGATTTAGCAAACCGTCCTCTTCAGCCTCTTGAGTAATTCTCCAATTAATGGGCACGAGTGGACTCGAACCACCGACCTCACGCTTATCAGGCGTGCGCTCTAACCACCTGAGCTACGCGCCCAAGTTAAAAACTTGGTAATTTGAACAAAGTTCAAAGCGGGTGACGAGAATCGAACTCGCGACAACAGCTTGGAAGGCTGTAGTTTTACCACTAAACTACACCCGCATACATACTATAAGTAAAAATGGCGCGAGACGGAATCGAACCGCCGACACATGGAGCTTCAATCCATTGCTCTACCAACTGAGCTACTGAGCCTTATTGCGGGAGCAGGATTTGAACCTACGACCTTCGGGTTATGAGCCCGACGAGCTACCGAGCTGCTCCATCCCGCGTTAATACAAAAGGAGGATGTGGGATTCGAACCCACGCACGCTTTTACACGCCTGACGGTTTTCAAGACCGTTCCCTTCAGCCGGACTTGGGTAATCCTCCATACTATTTAAATGGACCTTGTAGGACTTGAACCTACGACCACTCGGTTATGAGCCGAGAGCTCTAACCAGCTGAGCTAAAGGTCCAACAAGATCATCATAGCGTCGAAGGGGATCGAACCCCCGACCTCCCGGGTATGAACCGGACGCTCTAGCCAGCTGAGCTACACCGCCATTAATCGGGAAGACAGGATTCGAACCTGCGACACCTTGGTCCCAAACCAAGTACTCTACCAAGCTGAGCTACTTCCCGAGTTAAAAAGAAAAATGCACCCTAGAGGAGTCGAACCTCTAACCGCCTGATTCGTAGTCAGGTACTCTATCCAGTTGAGCTAAGGGTGCTCATTAGTTTATGCCGAGGACCGGAATCGAACCGGTACGATCGTTACCAATCGCAGGATTTTTAAGTCCTGTGCGTCTGCCAGTTCCGCCACCCCGTACTCTCTAAGCGAACGACGGGATTCGAACCCGCGACCCCCACCTTGGCAAGGTGGTGTTCTACCACTGAACTACGTTCGCACTGTTTTCTTCTATCTAAAAATGCCGGCTACATGACTTGAACACGCGACCCTCTGATTACAAATCAGATGCTCTACCAACTGAGCTAAGCCGGCTCATTTATTATATCTTAATGCGGGTTAAGGGACTTGAACCCCCACGCCGTTAAGCGCCAGATCCTAAATCTGGTGCGTCTGCCAATTCCGCCAAACCCGCATATATGACCCGTACTGGGCTCGAACCAGTGACCCATTGATTAAAAGTCAATTGCTCTACCAACTGAGCTAACGAGTCTAAAATAACTTCCGTTATCTTAAACGGTCCCGACGGGAATCGAACCCGCGATCTTCGCCGTGACAGGGCGACGTGATAACCGCTACACTACGGGACCTTTGGGAGTTAACGGGATCGAACCGCTGACCCTCTGCTTGTAAGGCAGATGCTCTCCCAGCTGAGCTAAACTCCCTAGAGCTAAGCGACTTCCATATCTCACAGGGGGCAACCCCCAACTACTTCCGGCGTTCTAGGGCTTAACTTCTGTGTTCGGCATGGGTACAGGTGTATCTCCTAGGCTATCGTCACTTAACTCTGAGTAATACCTACTCAAAATTGAATATCTATTCAAACCAAGAAAACCGTTCGCTTTCATATTCTCAGTTACTTTGGATAAGTCCTCGAGCTATTAGTATTAGTCCGCTACATGTGTCACCACACTTCCACTTCTAACCTATCTACCTGATCATCTCTCAGGGCTCTTACTGATATAAAATCATGGGAAATCTCATCTTGAGGTGGGTTTCACACTTAGATGCTTTCAGCGTTTATCCCTTCCCTACATAGCTACCCAGCGATGCCTTTGGCAAGACAACTGGTACACCAGCGGTAAGTCCACTCTGGTCCTCTCGTACTAGGAGCAGATCCTCTCAAATTTCCTACGCCCGCGACGGATAGGGACCGAACTGTCTCACGACGTTCTGAACCCAGCTCGCGTGCCGCTTTAATGGGCGAACAGCCCAACCCTTGGGACCGACTACAGCCCCAGGATGCGACGAGCCGACATCGAGGTGCCAAACCTCCCCGTCGATGTGAACTCTTGGGGGAGATAAGCCTGTTATCCCCAGGGTAGCTTTTATCCGTTGAGCGATGGCCCTTCCATACGGAACCACCGGATCACTAAGCCCGACTTTCGTCCCTGCTCGAGTTGTAGCTCTCGCAGTCAAGCTCCCTTATACCTTTACACTCTGCGAATGATTTCCAACCATTCTGAGGGAACCTTTGGGCGCCTCCGTTACCTTTAGGAGGCGACCGCCCCAGTCAAACTGCCCGTCAGACACTGTCTCCGATAGGGATCACCTATCCGGGTTAGAGTACTATAACACAAGGGTAGTATCCCAACATCGTCTCCTTCGAAACTGGCGTCCCGATCTCATAGACTCCTACCTATCCTGTACATGTGGTACAGACACTCAATATCAAACTGCAGTAAAGCTCCATGGGGTCTTTCCGTCCTGTCGCGGGTAACCTGCATCTTCACAGGTACTAAAATTTCACCGAGTCTCTCGTTGAGACAGTGCCCAAATCATTACGCCTTTCGTGCGGGTCGGAACTTACCCTGACAAGGAATTTCGCTACCTTAGGGACCGTTATAGTTACGTACCGCCGTTTACTGGGGCTTCAATTCATACCTTCGCTTGCGCTAAGCACTCCTCTTAACCTTCCAGCACCGGGCAGGCGTCACCCCTATACATCATCTTACGATTTAGCAGAGAGCTGTGTTTTTGATAAACAGTTGCTTGTACTTATTCACTGCATACTGACTTAAAGTCAGCACCCCTTCTCCCGAAGTTACGGGGTCATTTTTGCCGAGTTCCTTAACGAGAGTTCTCTCGCTCACCTGAGGCTACTCGCCTCGACTACCTGTGTCGGTTTGCGGTACGGGTAGAGTATGTTTAAACGCTAGAAGCTTTTCTTGGCAGTGTGACGTCACTAACTTCGCTACTAAACTTCGCTCCCCATCACAGCTCAATGTTACAGAACTAAGCATTTAACTCAGTTCACACCTCACTGCTTAGACAGACTCTTCCAATCGTCTGCTTTAGTTAGCCTACTGCGTCCCTCCATCACTACATACTCTAGTACAGGAATATCAACCTGTTGTCCATCGGATACACCTTTCGGTCTCTCCTTAGGTCCCGACTAACCCAGGGCGGACGAGCCTTCCCCTGGAAACCTTAGTCTTACGGTGGACAGGATTCTCACCTGTCTTTCGCTACTCATACCGGCATTCTCACTTCTATGCGTTCCAGCACTCCTCACGGTACACCTTCTTCACACATAGAACGCTCTCCTACCATACCTATAATGGTATCCACAGCTTCGGTAAATTGTTTTAGCCCCGGTACATTTTCGGCGCAGGGTCACTCGACTAGTGAGCTATTACGCACTCTTTGAATGAATAGCTGCTTCTAAGCTAACATCCTAGTTGTCTGTGCAACCCCACATCCTTTTCCACTTAACAATTATTTTGGGACCTTAGCTGGTGGTCTGGGCTGTTTCCCTTTCGACTACGGATCTTAGCACTCGCAGTCTGACTGCCGACCATAATTCATTGGCATTCGGAGTTTATCTGAGATTGGTAATCCGGGATGGACCCCTCACCCAAACAGTGCTCTACCTCCAAGAATCTTTATGTCGACGCTAGCCCTAAAGCTATTTCGGAGAGAACCAGCTATCTCCAAGTTCGTTTGGAATTTCTCCGCTACCCACAAGTCATCCAAGCACTTTTCAACGTGCCCTGGTTCGGTCCTCCAGTGCGTCTTACCGCACCTTCAACCTGCTCATGGGTAGGTCACATGGTTTCGGGTCTACGTCATGATACTATGGCGCCCTATTCAGACTCGGTTTCCCTACGGCTCCGTCTCTTCAACTTAACCTCGCATCATAACGTAACTCGCCGGTTCATTCTACAAAAGGCACGCTCTCACCCATTAACGGGCTCGAACTTGTTGTAGGCACACGGTTTCAGGTTCTATTTCACTCCCCCTCCCGGGGTGCTTTTCACCTTTCCCTCACGGTACTGGTTCACTATCGGTCACTAGGGAGTATTTAGGGTTGGGAGATGGTCCTCCCAGATTCCGACGGGATTTCACGTGTCCCGCCGTACTCAGGATACTGCTAGGTACAAAGACTATTTTAAATACGAGGCTATTACTCTCTTTGGCTGATCTTCCCAAATCATTCTTCTATAATCTTTGAGTCCACATTGTGCAGTCCTACAACCCCGAAGAGTAAACTCTTCGGTTTGCCCTTCTGCCGTTTCGCTCGCCGCTACTAAGGCAATCGCTTTTGCTTTCTCTTCCTGCAGCTACTTAGATGTTTCAGTTCACTGCGTCTTCCTCCTCACATCCTTAACAGATATGGGTAACAGGTAGTACCTGTTGGGTTCCCCCATTCGGAAATCCCTGGATCATCGCTTACTTACAGCTACCCAAGGCATATCGTCGTTTGTCACGTCCTTCTTCGGCTCCTAGTGCCAAGGCATCCACCGTGCGCCCTTATTAACTTAACCTTATTTTCTGACCTTTCAGTCATAAACTCTTATTAATACTACAGCGTTTTCGGTTTATTTTCTTGTTACTATTTGATATAGATATTCAATTTTCAATGTGCATTACTTGGTGATCTCTCACCAATGGAGCCTAGCGGGATCGAACCGCTGACCTCCTGCGTGCAAAGCAGGCGCTCTCCCAGCTGAGCTAAGCTCCCACAAGACCTCTCAAGACTAAACAAGACCAATGCGCAGTTCCTTTTTCCTTAGAAAGGAGGGTGATCCAGCCGCACCTTCCGATACGGCTACCTTGTTACGACTTCACCCCAATCATCTATCCCACCTTAGGCGACTGGCTCCTTTACGGTTACCCTCACCGACTTCGGGTGTTACAAACCTCGTGGTGTGACGGGCGGTGTGTACAAGGCCTGGGAACGTATTCACCAGGGCATGTGCTGATCCGCGATTACTAGCGATTCCGACTTCATGTAGGCGAGTTGCGACCTACAATCCGAACTGAGACTGGCTTTAAGAGATTAGCTTGCCGTCACCGGCTTGCGACTCGTTGTACCAGCCATTGTAGCACGTGTGTAGCCCAGGTCATAAGGGGCATGATGATTTGACGTCATCCCCACCTTCCTCCGGTTTATTACCGGCAGTCTCGCTAGAGTGCCCAACTCAATGATGGCAACTAACAATAGGGGTTGCGCTCGTTGCGGGACTTAACCCAACATCTCACGACACGAGCTGACGACAACCATGCACCACCTGTCACCTCTGTCCCGAAGGAAAAACTCTATCTCTAGAGCGGTCAGAGGGATGTCAAGACCTGGTAAGGTTCTTCGCGTTGCTTCGAATTAAACCACATGCTCCACCGCTTGTGCGACCCCTCGTCAATTCCTTTGAGTTTCAACCTTGCGGTCGTACTCCCCAGGCGGAGTGCTTAATGCGTTAGCTACGGCACTAAACCCCGGAAAGGGTCTAACACCCTAGCACTCATCGTTTACGGCGTGGACTACCAGGGTATCTAATCCTGTTTGCTCCCCACGCTTTCGAGCCTCAGCGTCAGTTACAAGCCAGAGAGCCGCTTTCGCCACCGGTGTTCCTCCATATATCTACGCATTTCACCGCTACACATGGAATTCCACTCTCCCTCTTGCACTCAAGTTAAACAGTTTCCAAAGCGTACTATGGTTAAGCCACAGCCTTTAACTTCAGACTTATCTAACCGCCTGCGCTCGCTTTTACGCCCAATAAATCCGGACAACGCTCGGGACCTACGTATTACCGCGTACTGCTGGCACGTAGTTAGCCGTCCCTTTCTGGTAAGATACCGTCACAGTGTGAACTTTCCACTCTCACACTCGTTCTTCTCTTACAACAGAGCTTTACGATCCGAAAACCTTCTTCACTCACGCATGCGTTGCTCGGTCAGACTTCCGTCCATTGCCGAAGATTCCCTACTGTCGCCTCCCGTAGGAGTCTGGTACTGTGTCTCAGTCCCAGTGTACTGATCACCCTCTCAGGTCGGCTATGTATCGTCGCCTTGGTGAGCCGTTACCCCACCAACTAGCTAATACAACGCAGGTCCATCTGGTAGTGATGCAATTGCACCTTTTTAAGCAAATGTCATGCAACATCTCACTGTTATGCGGTATTAGCTATCGTTTCCAATAGTTATCCCCCGCTACCAGGCAGGTTACCTACGCGTTACTCACCCGTTCGCAACTCATCCAGAGAAGCAAGCTCCTCCTTCAGCGTTCTACTTGCATGTATTAGGCACGCCGCCAGCGTTCGTCCTGAGCCAGGATCAAACTCTCATTAAAAGTTTGAGTTCTCACTCATTTCTGTCACTGACAGATTTATTGTTTTTTCATTGTTCAGTACTACAACAGTTGTTGTAGTGCCCTGCACATTGGTTCGTCTTGTTCAGTTTTCAAAGGTCTTTGTCACTTGCTTCTCTCAAGCGACAACTATATTAGTATATCACAGTCGCTTTCGCTTGTCAACACTTTTTTGAAACTTTTTTTAATTTTTTCAATCAGTATTTCATCTGCAACATACCATAGTCCGTACGGGATTCGAACCCGTGTTACCGCCGTGAAAAGGCGGTGTCTTAACCCCTTGACCAACGGACCTGAGTTGGTGTTTTCAACTCTTACTATTATACCGACTTTTTAAACTTTGTCAACTACTTTTTTAAACTTTTTTAATTAATTTTACAACAGCTTCAGTTCGAGCGGTGTGTGGAAACATATCGACCGACTGGATATAATGGATATCATAGGCTTCTACTAGCCTTACCAAATCACGAGTCAAGGTCGAAACATTGCAAGAAATATAGACCATTTTTTCTGGTACATAGGTAAGAATAGTATCTAATAACTTATCGTCCAGACCTGTACGTGGTGGATCTACGATCAGAGCATCTGCTCGATAGCCTTCTTTATACCAGCGAGGAATAATCTCTTCTGCGCTTCCAACTTCGTAATGAGTATTATCAAATCCCATTCTTTTAGCATTTCGCTTGGCATCTTCAATAGCTTCTGGAATAATATCCATACCTCTGAGTGTTTTTACTTTCTTTGCAAAGGCAAAACCAATTGTTCCAACTCCACAATAAGCGTCAATCAAATGGTCTTCTTTGCTAACATCCAGCGCTTTTACTGCCTCGCTATAAAGGACTTCTGTTTGTTCAGGATTTAGTTGATAGAAAGCTCGAGGAGATAGTGAAAAATTCATAATCGAGTACACCTTCTTGAATACTCTTTTCTCCCCAGATAATCTCTGTCTTTTCACCATAAATCTCACTGGTTTTAGCTGTATTTGTATTCACAGCTACTGTCACAACTTCTGGGAAATCTTTAACTAAGTCTTTTACTAGTTGGGTTAAATTAAGCTGACAATTTGTAACAATAATAATCTGAACCTGTCCAGTCTTTCTTGCTCGTCGGACCATAATAGTTCTAACACCTAGAACTTTTCTCTCATCCGTGATTGGAATTTGGTGAAAAGTAAGTAATTCCGCTAGACGATTAGCAATCACTTGGGTTTCCTTTATCTTGTACTAGGCAGTCTTTCAACTCTACCAAATAATGAGAGTTCTGTGCATATAAGCCCTGCCTTTGACTTGATTTTTAAATTTTCGAGTCTGAAATTGTAACTTAGCACGGTAATATTTTGGTTCCTGCATACCAATCGTCGGGCGGATTTCATAATTTTCATATCCTGCAGGGGCAAATTTTTTCAGCGCTTGATAAAGCAAGTCCGTCTTGAACTCCAGTCGCTTATCATAATGCAGGTGCATGATTTGGCAGCCTCCGCACTCATTGTAAATAGTACAAGCTGGCACAACTCGAAATTTAGACTTCTTGTTGACCTTCAGTAATTTTGCCTCAACAAAGTTACGTTTAATAGAAGTAATCTGACAATAGATATCTTCTCCTTTGAGAGCACCAGGCACAAAGACTAATGTTTTTTGATAAAAGCCGATTCCCTCACCATTAATTCCCATGCGCTTGATTTTTAACGGTATTTTTTGTTTCACTTTCAGATTCATACCCCTATCTTATCACATTTTGAGTTATAATAGAACTATGAAAATCACAAAACTTGAAAAGAAAAAAAGACTCTATCTGATGGAGCTTGATAATGGCGACAAATGCTACATTACTGAAGATACAATTGTTCGTTTTATGTTATCGAGAGATAAGGTGATAAGCGAAGAGGAATTGAAAGAGATACAGCACTTTGCTCAATTTTCTTATGGTAAGAATCTAGCCCTCTACCACTTATCATTTAAAGCACGCACTGAAAAAGAAGTCAGAGAATATCTGAAAAAATACGATATTGATGAAAACATCATTTCTCAAGTCATTATTAATCTTAAAGAAGATAAGTGGATTAATGATGCTCAGTACGCTTATGCTATTATCAATGCCAATCAACTTTCAGGAGACAAGGGACTTTTATGTACTGACTCAGAAACTAACACAAAAAGGGATTTCAAAATCTACTATAGAAGAGAACTTGAAAGAATTTGATTTTTCAGAAGTTGCTCAACGTGTAGCTAATAAACTATTGAAAAAATATGAGGGAAAACTTCCAGCTCGTGCCTTGCAAGATAAGATTATCCAAAATCTGACCAACAAGGGGTTTTCCTATTCTGATGCTAAAACTGCCTTTGACGAGTTGGATAGTCAAGTTGACCAAGAAACGACTCAGGAACTCATCTTCAAAGAGCTTGATAAGCAATATACTAAGTATGCTCGAAAGTATGAAGGATACGAACTGAAGCAACGTTTAACTCAAGTTTTAGCACGAAAGGGCTACGATTTTTCGGATATAGCAAGCGCTCTTAGAGAATATCTTTAATATTTTCGTGTAAAATTCACAGATTTTAGGCATTTTTATGGTACAATAGTAAACGATAAACTTATAAATTGTAGAAAGTTGGTTAGTTATGAAACTTCCAAAAGAAGGCGACTTTATTACAATTCAAAGTTATAAGCATGATGGGAGTCTCCACCGAACTTGGCGGGACACCATGGTACTAAAAACAACAGAAAACGCCATTATTGGTGTCAACGATCATACACTGGTTACCGAAAGTGATGGTCGTCGTTGGGTCACTCGAGAACCGGCTATTGTTTACTTTCACAAGAAATATTGGTTTAATATCATTGCCATGATTCGTGATAATGGAATTTCCTACTATTGCAATATGGCTAGCCCCTACTATCTGGATGAAGAAGCACTGAAGTATATTGATTACGATTTGGATGTTAAAATTTTTACAGATGGGGAAAAACGTCTCTTGGACGTTGAAGAGTACGAGCGTCACAAACGCAAAATGAATTATTCTGATGATCTGGACTATATTTTAAAAGAACATGTCAAAATTCTTGTTGATTGGATTAACAATGGACGAGGTCCTTTCTCAGAAGCCTATGTAAACATTTGGTACAAGCGCTATGTAGAACTAAAGAATCGGTAAAGTTGTCAAAGGTCAGGAACAAAATCCTGACCTTGTTTTTTTGATAGTGTAAAATAAATTGTGTAGACACAAAAAAGGAATAAATCTATTATAGTAGAGTTACAACACATTACTAGAAAGAGATTTATGCAGAATTCACGAAATATATAAAACAAATAGACATACTGATATTTTTTAATATCTTTGTTCCTTGTAAATTTACAATAAACTTATATCGTTTAATACAAAAATACGGAGATGATTAGTATAAAAATACAGGTCAACTTCGTATCAAATAATTTATTTTTTGTATTTCCACCTAGCATCAATCATTTAGCACAACATTTTAAAAATAATATCTTTACAGAGAAAATGCTATTTAATCTACCAACTCATTTAATCGTTTTTGAAAATATAAAGCAATATTTTTAGACTCAATAAACTCAAAATATTTTATGACATTGTTCATTTGTTTAATTCCAGATTCTTTAGATTCAGTCAGATATATTTTATATCCTTCTACAAATTTGAATGTAGATTTTTCAAAAACTTTTGTGTCATCTTTTAATAATTTTTTTAATTTCATTTCAAAGTAGTCTGCATATATTAGATGTGAATTTTCAAGGCAACAGAACCAAAAATTTAAACAAGCTGACACAACTAAATTTCTATTCTTGCCGATTTTTTCGTAATAATGTGTACGCTCTAGTATTTCTTTTCCGACCCTGTAAATATAATCTATTTCAAAAAGATGATATAAATTACCAATCAGCGTTATCTCATAGGACTCCCATCGTTCCTTCTGGAATAAATAGTCATATACTAAATTTAGATCATCTCTACTAACTACATGATTACAATCTAACTGGTTTAATAATCCCTGAACCATAATTATATTTATTTTTATGAGTTTTTTTCTCCACTCTTCTCAAAAAAAGCTTTTTGTTGCTCATTTTTTTATTTCCTCCAACCCTTTAGTATTCAAACTATAAAAAAATTTGGAGATAAATTAACCAAAAAAATCATCAAGCTCAGATCTTTTATAATGTTCTAGGTAGTTACAAAAAAATTCTCTATCGAAACATTGATATTTGATAATAATTTAAAGAACGTTGAAAGAGAAATTTCATTTTCCCCCTTTCAAATCTAGAAAGTTGAGATTTTGATATAGAATCAGTCAGCAAAGATACTCTAAAGAATATCCGTTTAATTTTCTAAAAATATCGAAAAAGCTTCTCCGTAATTTTTCACACTTTCCTTCCCTTAACTTTCTTTTCGAGCGATAAACATACCATATTCTTTAGGAATGATCAACATACCATTATTAAACTCACTTTCCAATCTTTTTACGTATTATTTCCTCTTCTAGTGAACCTATCTCTGAAATTCCTTTTAAACGATTGGATGTATTTAACCAGGTCATCTATACTAGTTACCTGTAACTCATCATCATAGAGTAATGTATCGACAGAGTTAAAAATACCTACTCAGGTACCTTTTACCATTTTGTAAAGTAAACGTTTTATTTTCTAAATCTTGATTAACCTCATCTTTAAATAAATTTGCCAAATAATTTACAACTCCATTTTCACCAAATGTAGCACAGTAAAAAATGCCTTCGGTTTTTAATACTCTATTCACCTCAGAGAGAGCTTTAGGAATATCATTCACATGATGTAGAAGCATATTAGCAATAACAATATCAAACGTTTCATTCTCAAAAGAAATCTTTTGAATATCCATTATCTCATAGTTGACATTGTCTCTATTTCCAATCACTGACTTCGTAGTTTCTACCATGTCATTAGAAAAATCCGTTATAATCAATTGCTTCATCTTGTCTATAGAATCAAGATTACTTTTCCATAGTTCTCCTGTACCACATCCTAATTCTAGAATCTTTACTTCATCAGTAATTTGGTAGTTAGAAAATATCCAATTATTAAATCCCAATTTATTTTTTGAATACTTCTTATGCAATTCTACTCGAATATCAAGATTATCATGACTTTTATATTGTTCAATTACTTTATCAATCATTTTAAATGACCTCCACTCTATAATTTGACATTATATCACAAGAATAAAGATAGTGTAAAAAAAGTTGTATAAATACAAAAAGGAATAAATTTACCACATCACTGCTAAACTTCCTGGATTTAAAACAAAATATCATTGAATTTTCCGTTTTTTCTTGAAGCAACATTGAACTAATAATTGCTCGTTTTGATTTAAAAAGCTCCTTTTAGTAAAACTTCATTTTTTAAGAGTCCTAGCCTTATTGAAGTCTCGCAAGTCATGGACTAGGAATTCATAGATCGGTCCATCGACTTCTCTCCATCACCTTTTCCTAGCAAAAAACCTGCCTCAAGGCAGGTTTTCGTTTAAATATCTAATTTCGTAACAGTAAATTTAATGTGGGAATAATCTTTCTCATATTCTTATCTCACCATAAAGGCTGTAGCATCTTTCTTAACTTGAACCAGATCAATATTCTGAGCCTGGGCTGCATAGACGCATCCACAATAACATTGACGGTAGATGTCATACTCTTCACACATCTCTACTGAACGTTTGTAGCCTTGATTTTTCTTGAAATCGCTGGGAAGATAGTGAGTGGTATAAATCTTTTGCACATCAATTCCGATGCTGTTAATGGTTTGAGAATTCTTATGAGGACTGATGGTCAAGGCTGAGCCAAAGTAGTCAAAGCCCAAATCCATAGCCACTTGCGCTGTTTTATCCAGGCGGTAGTCAAAGCAAACCTTACAACGGTCGCCACCTTCTGGCTCTTCCTCTAGTCCTCTGACTAACTTACGATATTCATTTGGTTCATAGGGAGCTTCTAGGTACTGGACTGTATTTCCTGTCCGCTCATTGAAATCACTGACAAATTTCTTGGTGACGTAAGCTCGCTTGTGGTATTCTGCCTTGGGATGGATATTAGAATTGGCAAAATAGATAGTCACATCTGCATACTTGGTCAAATATTCTAGGGTATAGGTACTACAAGGGGCACAGCAAACATGCATGAGAATGGTTGGCCGTTGCTCATTTTTCTCCCATACTTGTACCATCTTCTGCATGACACGGTCATAATTAATCTTCTGATTGGGGTTCATCTTGCTCAGAATTTCTTCTACATCGATCATGTTCTTCTCCTTTTTCTAGTCTTATTTTATCATATAAGTTAAGAGAGCTCAAATCAATTTAGAAGTGAATATCATAAAAAGGAGGGTTAGTCATTCCCTCCTTTTGTGTTTTTTATAAGTTTCTATCTACAGAAAGCTTACATCATACCGCCCATCATGCTTGGGTCCATGGCTGGAGCTGGGGCTGCTGGTTCTGGTTTATTGGCTACGACTGCTTCTGTTGTCAAAATCAAGCTGGCTACAGATGCTGCATTTTGTAGGGCTGAACGACTAACCTTAACTGGATCGATAATCCCTTGATCAATCATATTAACCCACTCGCCAGTTGCTGCATTGAAGCCTGTACCAAGCTCAGCATTTTTCAAACGATCGATAACGATAGAGCCTTCAAATCCTGCATTGTGGGCGATTTGACGAACAGGTTCTTCCAAAGCACGGAGAACAATATTGCGGCCTGTTGCTTCGTCTCCTGTCAATTCCAAATCAGCCACGGCTGGGATAACATTTACAAGGGCTGTTCCACCACCTGAAACGATTCCTTCTTCAACAGCTGCACGAGTAGCGTTGAGGGCATCTTCAATGCGGAGTTTCATTTCTTTCAACTCAGTTTCAGTTGCGGCACCGACCTTAATAACCGCTACACCACCTGACAATTTGGCCAAGCGTTCTTGCAATTTTTCACGGTCAAATTCAGAAGTTGTGGTTTCGATTTGAGACTTGATAACCGCAACGCGGTGAGAAATCGCTTCAGGATTTCCAGCACCTTCTACGATAACCGTGCTATCCTTGTCCACAGTTACTCTCACTGCTTGACCAAGCGCTTCAATCGTAGCGTCTTTCAACTCAAGACCAAGGTCTTCTGTGATAACTGTTCCGCCTGTTAAGATGGCAATGTCTTCTAGCATGGCTTTGCGACGGTCACCAAAACCAGGTGCCTTGACTGCTACCACGTTGAAGGTTCCACGAATCTTGTTCAAGACAAGAGTTGGAAGAGCTTCACCATCTACATCATCCGCAATAATCAAGAGCGGACGATTGCTTTGGAGAATGCTTTCTAGGAGTGGCAAGATTTCTTGGATATTGGAAATCTTCTTATCAGTAATCAAAATGTATGGATTTTCAAGGTCAGCCACCATTTTCTCGCTATCTGTCACCATGTACTGTGAAAGGTAACCGCGGTCGAACTGCATTCCTTCCACAACTTCAAGTTCTGTTTCCATACCACGTGACTCTTCGATAGTGATGACTCCGTCTTTACCAACTTTTTCCATGGCTTCAGAAATGTATTCACCGACTTTTTCGGAACGAGAAGATACGGCTGCAACCTGAGCGATAGCTTCTTTATTGGCAACAGGGATGGCGTTGTTTTTCAAAGCTTCAACTGCTGCAGCAACTGCTGTTTCAATCCCACGACGAATGCCGATTGGATTGGCACCTGCTGTGACGTTTTTGATTCCTTCGCGGACAATTGCTTGAGTCAAGACTGTTGCAGTTGTCGTTCCGTCACCTGCGATATCGTTGGTTTTTGAAGCTACTTCTGACACCAATTTGGCACCCATATTTTCAAAATGGTCTTCCAATTCGATTTCTTTGGCAATAGTTACACCGTCATTGGTGATGAGTGGTGAACCGAATGATTTTTCAAGAACAACATTGCGGCCTTTTGGTCCCAAGGTTACTTTAACAGTGTCTGCAAGGATATCGACACCACGGACCATAGCTGAACGAGCATCAGATGAAATTTAATTTCTTTTGACATACTTACTTTCTCCTTCTATTCTTCAATGATTGCCAAGATGTTAGCTTCGCCTACGATGACGTACTTTTCATCGCCGTCTTTGACATCAATACCTGCGTGGGCTTCAACTAAGACACGGTCTCCAGCTTTAACACTTGGAGCAACCAAGTCACCGTTCAAGGTACGGACACCTTGTCCAGTAGCTACAACTTGGGCTGTTTTGGTTTTTTCTTGGGCTGAACCTGCAAGGACAAAGCCTCCAACAGTTTGTTCTTTTTCTTCGATTTTTAAGACCACACGGTCCCCTAATGGTTTCAACATCTGCTTTCCTCCATAATGAGATAGATATCATTAGCACTCTTTTCAATCGAGTGCTAATTCATAGTTCTATTGTATCACTTGGTCAGAAATAGTCAAGAAAAAAATCTGACTTTCTCAAGATAAAAAGCCTGAGAGCAACTCAGACTTTTCAATACTTAAAATGGCAATTCCTCTTCTTCCAAAACCAAGTCAGCCAAATCTTGACCTGCGTTATTTTCACGCATGGCACGTTGGGCACGACTTTCTAATAATTGGAATCCTGTAACAAGTACTTCAGTCACATAATTCATTTGACCATTTTTTTCTCAAAAACGACGGGTACGTAATTCTCCATCCACTGAAATGAGACTTCCTTTGGTTGCGTAGCTTGCCAATGTTTCTGCTAGTCTGCCCCAAAGGACCATATTGACAAAGTCAGCTTCTCGTTCCCCATTTTGGTCTTTGTAACGACGATTTACAGCGATAGTTGCGCGCGCTACTGACTTGTCATTGTTGGTTTTGTGCAATTCTGGTGTAGACGTTAAACGTCCGATTAAGATAACTTTATTATACATATTTTTTCCTCCTACTTATCTATTCGTAGGAAATCAAAAAAAGTTACAGAAATTTGTAACTTTTCGAGGAAATTTTTTAGTTTTTATGAACCATGAAACCTGTCGCTTGTTGATTTGCCATAATGGTCATATCTGTAATCTGCACACGACGAGGTTGACTGGTCACATAGACTACTGTATCTGCAATATCCTGAGATTGCAAGGCTTCTATTCCTTGGTAAACGGACGCAGCTCGCTCTTTGTCACCATGAAAACGCACTGTAGAAAAATCTGTTTCGACAATTCCAGGCTGAATGGTGGTCACCTTGATGTCTGTTGCAATGGTATCAATTCGCAGACCATCCGAAAAGGTCTTAACTGCTGCCTTGGTAGCTGAATAAACTGCTGCACCTGCATAGGCATAAATTCCTGCGGTTGAGCCCATGTTGATGATATGTCCTTGATTGGCTTTTACCATTGCTGGCAAGAAACAGCGAGTGACTGCCATCAAACCTTTGACATTGGTATCCAGCATGGTCAACATATCCAACTCTTCATAGTCCTGATAAGGTGCCAAGCCAAGAGCTAGTCCAGCGTTATTGACCAATATATCAATCTGACCTATCGTTTCTAGAATATCGGAGCAGACAGTCTTGACCATAGCCATACCCGTCACATCTAGTGAAAAAGTCCAAACTGTTTGATTTGGATAGGTTGCTGCAAACTCTGACTTAAGGGTTTCTAATCTGTCTATCCTTCGTCCTGTTAGAACGACATTCTCACCCCGCTCCAAATAAGCACGCGCAATCGCTTCACCAATTCCTGATGTCGCTCCTGTAATCACAACATTTTTTGCCATCTTATTTCCTTCTATCTGGTGGTTCAGATACTGATAACTTCCTAGGCAGTCCAGTGCTTAGCTGGGTCAAATGGCGTTCCGACAACTTGGTCTTCTGATAATTCAATAATACCACGTTTTTGCGGAGCATTTGGCAGATGCAATTCACGAGGACTGCACATCATGCCAAAACTCTTTTCACCACGAAGTTCGCCTGGGAAAATAAGATTGCCTTTGGGCATCATTGCTCCAGGAAGAGCTACAATGGTTTTCAAGCCAACACGCGCATTGGGAGCCCCTGCAACGATTTGCACTGTCTTGTCACTTGCGACTGCAACTTGGCAGATGTTGAGATGGTCACTATCAGGATGGGCTACCATCTCGACAATCTCACCAACAACAAACTTAGGTTCCTTGTCATTAACAATTTCTTCTGCAAAACCTTCCGCCTGCAATTCTTGGTTCAAACGAGCTACTTGCTCATCTGACAAAAATACTTGACCGCGCTCTGCAATTTCAAATAAACTTGAAACTTCGAAAACATTCCACGCCACTGTTTCTCCATTATCTTTGAGGAAAACACGAGCTACCTTGCCTTTGCGCTCCACATCTAGTTTGGCATCTCCGCTATTTTTCACGATGACCATAAGGACATCACCGACATGTTCTTTATTATATGTAAAAATCATTGTTTCCTTTTTCTCCTATTTCAGTCCTGCTAAAAATCGTTAATTTGTTGCTTACTTTTACGGTCGCGATTAACAAAACGACCAATTTCCTTGTCTTTTTCTAGAACAACAAGGCTAGGAATTCCGTAAACATCCCAGAGTTTAGCCAAATCCATATACTGGTCTCGGTCCACTCGAATAAAGGTGAACTCTGGATTAGTCTCCTCAATTTCTGGCAAGGCCGGATAGATATAACGACAATCGCCACACCAGTCCGCCACAAAAAGAAAGACCTTCTTGCCCTCTTTTTCCACTAAAGATGCCAATTCTTCTAAACTTGCTGGTTGTATCATAAAACTTCCTCCTCATAGACTAGGTCTTCATTTTCATAGACAAAGGTATAATGACGACCATCCTCAAAAATGACACCACCAACCAAGCTCTCCAGACTGCTTTCATAAACTTGAACATAGAGAGTCGCAATTTCCCCCATGTCTGAAAAATGGTCTCGCACAATCGCTGTCAACTCTTCCTGAGTCTTCATGAGCTTATGGTTATCTGAAACTTTTTTCGTAGCAAGGGCAAGGCTCCCAATACCAAGTAGAGCCAGACCTGCCATCCACATTTTTTTAGCTTTCATACCATTCATTTTAACACAAAAAAGGCTTTAGGACAAATGAGGAAGCAGCAGAAAAGCAAGTAAAAAGCCTCTTCCTTTAAGGAAAGGGACTTCTTATACTCAATGAAAATCAAAGAGCAAACTAAGAAGCTAGCCACAGGTTGCTCAAAGCACTGCTTTGAGGTTGTAGATAGAATTGACGAAGTCAGCTCAAAACAGCGTTTTGAGGTTGTGGATGAAGCTGACATGGTTTGAAGAGATTTTTGAAGAATATTATGTTAACTATATCACTATGTTTTTAATTTGCAAATATTCTCCTAATTATGCTATCAAAAAACCTCTGAGATTCTTCTCAAAGGTTCTGATTTTGCTAATTGCTGTTCTCAACTGCTGCAGTGACAAAGGCAGTGTAGAGTTCTTCTGGGCGGTTTGGACGGCTTGACAGTTCAGGGTGATACTGACAAGCTACAAAGAATTTATTTTCAGGGATTTCCACAATTTCGACCAAGCGATTATCTGGAGAAACACCTGAAAAGACAAAGCCTGCTGCCTCAAACTGCTCACGGAAGGCATTATTAAACTCATAGCGGTGACGGTGGCGGCGTTGGACCACTTCTTGATTGTGATAAGCAGCCGCAGCCTTAGATCCACGTTTCAACTTAGACGGGTAAAGTCCCAAGCGAAGGGTTCCCCCCATATCCTCAACATCAATCTGATCACGCATGATATCAATGATAGGGTATTTTGTTTCTGGTGCAAGCTCTGCAGAATTGGCACCTTCAAGACTCAAAACGTGACGAGCAAATTCGATACATGTCAACTGCATTCCCAAGCAGACACCCAACATTGGAACATCATTTTCACGCGCATAGCGGATAGCTTGGATTTTCCCTTCAGTACCACGTTGACCAAAACCACCTGGTACGATGATTCCGTCCGCATCAGACAAGAGCTCCGCCACATTCTCTGCTGTCACATCATTGGCGTTGACCCAATTGATTTTCACTTCTGCGTCATTATCATAACCAGAGTGTTTCAAGGCTTCAACCACAGAAATGTAGGCATCTTGCAACTCCACATACTTACCAACAAGGGAAATCTTAACTTGTTTCTTGAGGTTCATGACCTTGTCCACCATGGCTGACCATTCTGTCATATCCGCTGCTGGTGCGTCTAGTTTCAAATGATCACAGACAATTTGGTCCATACCTTGCGCCTGCAAGTTCAATGGAATTTGGTAAAGATGTTCGACATCCAACGATTCGATAACGGCTTCTGGTGCCACATCACAGAACTGGGCTAGTTTGTTTTTAATTCCTTGACCAGCTGGCTCTTCTGTACGAATCACCAACATATTTGGTTGGATTCCCAAGCCACGCAATTCTTTGACAGAGTGTTGGGTTGGTTTGGTTTTCATTTCACCAGCAGCCTTGAGGTAAGGAAGCAAGGTTGTATGGATATACATGACATTATCCGCACCCACATCTGCCTTCATCTGACGAAGGGCCTCTAGGAATGGCAAGGACTCGATATCTCCAACAGTTCCACCGACCTCTGTAATAATGACATCAGAGTCAGTCGTTAGAGCGGCACGCTTGATTTTCTCTTTCAAAGCATCTGTGATATGAGGAATAACCTGAACAGTTGCCCCAAGGTATTCTCCACGGCGTTCTTTACGAAGCACTTCACTGTAAATTTTACCAGTTGTCACGTTGGAATATTTGTTGAGATTAATATCGATGAAACGTTCATAGTGACCCAAGTCCAAATCTGTCTCAGCTCCATCATCTGTCACAAAGACTTCTCCGTGCTGGTAAGGACTCATGGTTCCCGGATCGATATTGATATAAGGGTCAAACTTTTGAATCGTTACTTTGAGACCACGATTTTTCAAGAGACGCCCCAGACTCGCTGCCACAATCCCTTTTCCAATAGACGATACCACACCACCAGTTACAAAAATATATTTCGTAGACATAGATTCCTCTTTCTAAAATGCTCAAGGTCTTGTTAATTACGAGGGGACATAAAAAACAAGACCCTACTAATAAGAATAATCTGGGACTACTGCACCAGATTCACAACTAATACTCTTCGAAAACCTCTTCAAACTGCGTCAACGTCGCCTTGCCGTATATATGTTACTGACTTCGTCAGTTCTATCTACAACCTCAAAGCAGTGCTTTGAGCAACCTGCGGCTAGTTTCCTAGTTTGCTCTTTGATTTTCATTGAGTATAAAACACAAGAAGATAACTTCTTGAAAAAACAAAAATAGCTCCCTAAGAACTAGGGAGCTCCGACCTCTAAAATAGGTGCCCGAACAATATGATACCTAAAAATAGGGCAATTGTCAATAGCTAACTTTTATTCCACGATGTTTTCAGCATCATCATCTGAAAACTCGTCGTCTTCTTCGTTGAGATCCACGTCTTCACCCAAGTCATCTGGGGCGATTTCGTTGATTTCTGCATCGTAAGCTTCCACTTCATTTTTCTCATCATCTGGATTTTCATCATCGTATGAAAGAGCTGGATCTGCTTCGTATGCGTCTTCGTCTTCTGGATCATCTGTATTGTAGTCAATAGCATCTGAATCACCATCCATGAAGGCATTGACACGTTTTTTCTTAGCTTTTGGTGCTACTTCATCGTCGTCGTTTTCTTCAAGAGCGATGATTTCTTCGTCGATTTCGTCTACACCATACCATGAACGAAGCCCCCATTTGTTGTCTCCAAGTGAGATGAAGCTACCGTCAAAGTTCAACTCTGTGTAGAACAAAGGTAAAGCTTCACGGATATCGCTGTTTGATGTTCCAAGGTAGTTTTGAATTTCGTTTACAAGATCGCTAAAATGCATCTCATGGTCGCGACCACGAAGTTCCAAGATAGCACGCGCCACCTCAATCATAGATAGTTCACTTTTTTTTCTTGCCCAGCAAATACTTCTAATTCCAAAGCGTTTCTCCTCATTTATACTACTATCGCCAGAGCGAACAGACTCTGACCTCATTTTATCATTTACTCTTTATTTTACGATAATTTTTACGGAATAGTCAAAGGTTAAGGGGAGAAAGTTAGTTGATTTGAACTGGGTAACTTCTCACAGTAACTTCCACTTGCATAACCGAAGTGAAAATTAGTCTAAAAATGGATTTTTCATTTCTTTTGCTACCCAGCCGATGGTATCGCTAGGTGGATTTTTCGGTATCAATCCAGATGAATTCAATGCCGATTTCCCCATTTTTAAACTTAGTCAAACGAATGCCATTGATTTCAAGTTCATTGAGTCGTTGACTTGTCAAAACTTCTCGTTCCTTCAACTGGAAAATACCACGTAAAATCCAATTTCCAAGAATTTCTTGCTTATCGGTAGACTGAATAGTCTTACCAGCTTCTTGATTTATATAGGCGTTAATGACATCGCCAGAAGATAAAAATCGTAGTTTAAAGATTCTTTCTTCTTTGGATAGAGCTAGTTTTTTAGTCCCAGGTTCAAAAATTCCAAATCCAGGACCAAAGAAGTCGGGCCTTTCGTCATGGAAGTTTTTGGAGTCAGGTAGAGGAATATAAACTTCACTAACTGGCCGATAAACCAGCTGTTCAATTTCTTTAATGAGTCTTTCATTACCAGTCTCGTGGACAAAGTTTATCAAATTCTCACGAATCGCTTTCATCTGAGCTTTTTCGTCCTTACTGGTCCATTTTTTCAAGAGGATTTCCTCTAGTGAGAAAGTCACAAAAGCTAGTTCTTCTGGAGCCAGACTGTCTTTGAATTTTTCCTGAATCTTTAGAATCCGTGGCAGACGATCTTTCTTAGCCAATTTTGAACCACCATTAAAGGCATTGAAGCCAGAGTTTTCTTCCACATTTCCATGTTTATCTGTGATAGCCCAAGACACTGTCTCTAAGATATCAGTTTTATCCTTTTTCAGTTGTCAGTAAATGAAGATTTTTCAAATAGCGAAAAAAAGGATCTTCTATATAATGGACATCCCAAGTATCTACCACAATGTCTTTATTATTAAAAGTCATGTGGAGCTGACTGTCAGCTGCTGTGTACTTGTAGTGGTGTTGCCCATCCGTAAATCGAAAATTGATTGGATTGTTTTTGGTAGTTGATCCTTCAATGACCAGATTATCAATATCAACTGGCAAATAAGATGTTTCACCGACAAAAATCCTAGGATTTTCTCCCTTTGGTGTCGTCATCAGAACGTGATAGACAGCTTCAACATTGACCGAATCCGAACTAAATCCCTTGATTTGTGCCTTAGAAGATTCGATTCTCTGATTTCTTAAGATCGCAATCTTTCGTGCCAACTCTTCATAGCGTTGGTAATTTTTCTTGTCTGCTGTTTCTTTATCTGCTGAGATATCTGCATGGAATTTGATATCACCCAACAAGTCCGTCCAAGATTGAGAATCTTTCTTAAACTGGGCAATTTTTTGGTCTCCAGAATTAATCCCAAAAGACTTGATACCCACTAGGTATTTATGATTTTCATCCACAACGACAGAGGCATCATAGGAAGTATTGGCAATATCTTCTCCAACCGCATTAAAAGCCTTCTGGAAAACAGTCTCCTGAAACTTGGAATTAACAATCGGAGCCACATAATTCTCTGTTTGTCCCTCATCTTCGGATTCAGCCTTTTGAGAAAAAGCTTGGCTCAAGCTAGCGAAGTTGGTAATTAAGGTTTTGTATTTGTCTTTTTGTTCAGACTTTAGATGTTCCCACATAAGCGCCCTCTTTTCTATTTTCAGTATATCAAAAGAAGATTAGTTTTTCACTAACCCTCTTATATATTCGTTAATTAATACTGTAAAATTCAAGAGTTCCTCGTTTTTTAACCAATTTTAAATAATCTTCACCAGACAAAACGGCTAAACCATCATCATAAGATTTGATTTTTTCAAGAGCTTGAACATAGCTATCTACAAAGTTCTTAACATAGGACTGCCCTTCAAATTGTCCATTCATCTTGGTGTAGATAATGGCAATTTTTCCTGAGCGTTCAAGTTGAGATTGCCCCTGACTTTCATTTAAAGCCTTGGCAACATTTTCCGCGATACGTTTAATCACGGGTACGACCACACTGTTTCCAGCCTGCTTGTAGAGCTGACCGTTAGAAACCCCTTCTGGGATTTTAAAGGATTTAGGATAGCCTTGAACATTAAAGGTTTCTTTTGGTGTTAGCTTACGAATCTCGCCACTATCTGTCAGAATCAATGGAACATTGTGTCCACCTGTTCCCATATTTGCTGTTAGGGTTGGAACAACTCCATTTTTATTTTCACGAACATATTGACGGCGCCACTGGTAAACCGTATCTTGGCTAGTCACTTCAAACTTCAACTGATCGTAGAAATTTTGCTTACCTTCACGGTAGTAGTAGACCTCCTCTAGCTTATCGCCGAAGTTAATCACATCCTGAAGAGAAGTCGTGAGCTTGATTGCCTCTGGAAACTCAAACAAATCATAAGCTTCCTTGGTATCAAAACCAACAATATAGATCCGCTCACGGTTTTGTGGGATATTTCCGTAGTCTTTCCCATTGAGAACCTTCCACTTGATGAAGTAGTTATTCTCGGTTAAGGCTTCACGAATAACCTTGAAGGTATTGCCATGGTCATGACCGACCATGTTCTTGACGTTTTCGATAAAGATAGCACGAGGTTTACATCCCTCAATCATCCGAAGCAACTCAAAGAAAAGATCGCCACGATCATCATCAAATCCCTTACGATAACCCGCAATACTAAAGGCCTGGCAAGGGAATCCTCCCATAATCACATCCACGCGCTCAGCTGGAATATCCTCTGGCTGAACATCGTGAATATCACGACCATCCAAATAGGTATCTGGATGGTTTAACTGATAAGTCTGACGCGCATACTTATCAAATTCATTGGCATACACCACTCTGAACTCGTTGGTCTGTTCAAATCCCAACTCAATTCCCCCAACACCTGAGAAGAAAGCTGCAATGTTGTACTTCTCAGGTCGGTTCGAACTTACAGAATTTGTCATGTAGTAACCTGCTTTCTAAAAATATGATTAACTATACCAGTATATCATTTTTTAAAAAAGACCGAAATATAAACATCTCTCAAATATTTATGATATAATGAACATATTAAACCAAGGAGGTGCATAATGCCAAATCAAGGAGATCAATTCATAGTAGAACTTAAAGAAACGAACATTGATTGGGGTACTTATAGGTATACAAATTCTCGACCTCAGATAACAGGAGAATGCTATATCCCAATTCCAAGTAAGGCCGCACATCAGTATGGAATATTTAATTCTAAACATACTCAAGGAAAAGATGTTTTAGGACAAAATATATTTACTGCTAGATCAACAGATGGATACTTCGTTGGAATAGTAAAATCATCAGGAAATTCTCGGGGTGGAGATCCCTATGCTAAAAATCTTTCTGGTCAAAGAAACTTGAGAGCTTTTAACGACTGGTTCAATCAAATGAATGTAACCGTTGGGACAAGAATCAAAGTAGAGTGGACTAGTCCTACTGATATTTTGTTTACGATTATCTAAACATAATTACTAAGATGAGACTGGGCAGAAAAGTCTTTAAAATCAAAAACGCATAGTATCAGGCATTGAAAAACCTTGATACTATGCGTTTTATTGTGGGAAGATTTACTTCATTTTCTCCTGAAATTAAGTTTTTGCCCAGTCTTATCTTTTATTCAAATAATCTTTCTATTCTTTTATCTACATAACTTTCATATAAATCAAAATTTTTAGTAGTTACACTTCCATCATAATATTTTACTAATTCAAAAGGAACTCCATAATCACTCAATTTTCGTCCAATATCAGTCAGAGCATTATACTCTAGCCTTTGCAGAAGAATTTTAATTCCAGTAACATCATCAAAGTTTTTTCTGTAAACCTTTGAATAATGGAATCTATATAGCAAATCAAATACACCTAAATACTTTACAAGATGATATTTAAATATTGTATAGATTAATTTAGAAGTTTGACTAATTGCTTTATCTTTACTGTAATTCTGCTGTTTAACGTAATAATCAACAGTTCCTAAAAAAAGCCTTTTTTTCTAAAAAAATCCTGACAGTTGTACTACAATTAAAGAATGATTTTTTTATTACCTACTTCAGCTTCCATTATCTGTTTCAACTCAGAATTAAAAAAATAAATTGGCGACAAATATCAACTACTGTTTGAAAACCTTCCCAATGAATTTTTGTACCATTGCTTAGACTTAATACTTGCTTTAATCGATCAATTTTACGAAATTCAACCTCGGACATTACTTTTATTCGATTATAAATCAAGATTTTTTCCAAAGGGCCTATAATTCTATATGATTGAAAAATAAAATTTGGTAGTCCTGAGTCTTGTTTTGCCTTATTAATTTCATCTTTAAACCTTTTATCATCATCTGTCAGAAATTCATCCAGAGTGACTTCTAAATCAATGTCAGTTTTATTGTGGTAATTATCATAATTTTTATGTTCTATTTCATCTTGTTGCGAATTAATGATAGTTTCAAATTCTTTTGTTAAATCAATAACATTACCACTATAATGGACATTAAATCGACCAGATCTCCCAGCAATGTTTTTGGCATCAAACTGTTTTAATGGCTTCCTTCCTTTTTTTACTGCAGTAACAATCAAATTCTTTGCAGTTGTATTGACTCCTTCAGTAATTGTTGTTGTCGAAAAAAGACACAATAGTTGCCCACTATTAAACAAATTAATTATTTCATTCTGAAGATATTTTGGTATTCCTGCATGATGGAGCCCAATTCTCTTTTCAAGTGCTTTATATAAAATCCAATCTGATCCAAATTTCTCTTCTATATGTTTTAAAAAAATAGAAAACAGTTCATTATCTTCTTTGGACTCTTTTTCTGACAAAAGCGAAAGATATTCTTCATTTTTCAACATATGATTAGCAAATCTCTCTACATCTGGCTTGCTTCCACAATAGATTAGAGTATTACCTTCTATCTTTACAATAGTTTGTACTACTTTATCTTGTAAGGACGAAGTACCTACATTTAATTTATATTTAATATTTCCAAGTTCAAACTTATTTCTATCAATATGTGTAATGTTCTTAGATACAATCTCAATATCATTATATTCAAGAATTGTAAATTTATTAACTCTAACAAAAATTATTGAATGAATTTCTTTCTGCATCTGGTTCCTGAAATTGAATATAAGGTCCAGCGAGTAAAATATCTTTACTATTTTGGCAAGCAAATTCTAAAGCAAGTCTATAAGCAATATCTCGTTCATTTTCTTCTGGAGTGTCATTATCTAAAATAAAGTCGTTGTCTATTTTATATATTTCATCCACAAAAAGTAAAAATCAAAATAACTAGTATTATTATCTAAAAAAACGAGAGATATCTTTCAGGAGTATATAAAAAAATATTTTTTTCTCCAAGTTCGTCCTCGTTTATTTCACTTAGAGTATGTATTTTATACGAAGAAAAAAAATCATCATTTTGTAACTTTAAATAATTTTCAGATAACAGACTAATCGTAGGAAAAACTAATAATATATTAGAATAATCCATTTTCTTTATAATAGTATAAACAATAAAAGTTTTACCAAAAGAAGTTGGAGCAGAGAGGACATATCTATTAAATAAATTAATTTCGAATAATTCTAAAACTTCTTTTTGATATTTATGTAGCATATAATCATTTACGATTAAATTCGCTTCATTTAAAAAAATGAACTCATGGATAATAAATTCATATCCTCTGGATTTATTTCATTACCTTCTTGATATTTTCTTTCAAGTAGCTCAAAGTATTGTGGTACTCCAGCTTCATTTGCTATATAACGCAAGAAATTTAAATCACTACTTGTAAGTTCGTCTTTTTTTACAGCATCGTAATAGTCACAAGTTGTCTTGATAAAGGTACCTCTTCTTTCAGGGTATCGCTTATATAAATTTAATTCTTTGATTAGATGAGCGGTTCTTTCGTTTCTATCCATTCAATCACTTCTTCCTTTAATTTATTAGAATCATCAACAGGTAATAGCATTACAAAAATACTTAGATTAATTTTTACAGCCGGCATAACTGTGGATTTAGACAGCTCATCATTAATTTTCTTCACACAAGAATCAATTGACTTTTCATAACTAAAAGTACCTTGTTTCTGATATGCTATAAAAATGGGATATATTAATTCGATATGGTTAGCTGTTAATTCGTCTATAAGAATAATTTCAGGATTGTCTTCCCAACTTTCTATTATAGTATCTAAAGTAGTATGCGACTTAGAAATATTCTTTTTTTCTTTAATAATTGCGTATAAGTGATCATTTAAATAACTATCTGAAAGTGAGCTATTCATTTTAGAAATAACAGATTTAATCCCTGAGGAAAATTTTTTATGGAACTTAGCTTCACCAAACCAAAGTTCCAAGATTCCATTATTATCCACTAAATGAAACGCATCAAATCCTTTTGCTTCAGCTTTTTTTCAAGAGGAGAATAAAAATATCCTCTAGCAATTAAAACATCCGTATGGAAATAATTTCTTAAAAATAAATCTAAAAGTACTTCACCATAAAATCCATATTGAAGTTTGGTTGAAGATTCATCCTCTTTATCATACCTCAGTTTAAGTTTAATTGCCTTTGTTTGTTCTCTATCTAATTTACTATAGTCAATCTCAGATTCATTTTCAGCAAATTCAATTATTCCATTATAAATAATTTTTGAAATATCATTATCATTACCTTCAAAGCAGTACTCATTTTTCCCTTTACTTGTTAAATTACTTTTATTTATAGAAATTGAACTTCCCTCACCGTTTGTGAAATTAAAAGGTAACTTATATTTCAAAACAATAGAATTATTAATTAAATCTTGAAGTGTTTTTCTCAAAATTACTTTTCCTTCTTATCAATTTTCAATTTCATTATACCAAAAAACACGGCATTACACCGTGTTTCTATGTTTATTTCACCAACTTCTTCATCTCATCAATACGTGCTACGGTCGCGTCGTATTTCGCTTGGTAGTCGGCTTGTTTGTCGCGTTCTTTTTGGACGACTTCTGGTTTGGCGTTGGCTACGAAGCGTTCGTTAGAGAGCTTCTTGCCGACCATGTCCAGTTCTTTTTGCCATTTAGCCAGTTCCTTGTCGAGACGAGCGAGTTCTTCTTCGACATTGAGGAGGTCTGCCAGTGGCAGGTAGATTTCTGCTCCTGTGATGACGCTTGACATAGCGAGTTCAGGTGCAGGGATGGTTGAGGCAATTTCCAAGTGTTCTGGATTTGTGAAGCGTTTGATGTAGTTGACATTGCTGTTAAAGAAGGCTTCCAAGTCACTATCGCTTGTCTTAACAAGGATGGTGATTGGCTTGCTTGGAGCTACATTTACTTCCGCACGCGCATTACGAACGGCACGGATCAAGTCTTTGAGACTCTCTACACCTGTGTGAGCCGCAAGGTCTTCAAAGGCTGGGTTAACAGTTGGGTATTCTGCTGTCACGATAGAGCCTTCTGAGATTTGTCCAAAGATTTCCTCTGTCACGAATGGCATGATTGGGTGAAGGAGACGAAGGATCTTGTCCAAAGTATAAAGGAGAACAGAGCATGTGATGACTTTCTCTTCTTCGTTGTCGCTATAAAGGACTTCCTTGGTTAACTCAACGTACCAGTCAGCGAACTCGTCCCAGATGAAATTGTAGAGGATGTGTCCAGCCACACCAAATTCAAACTTGTCAAAGTTTTCAGTAACTTTGCCGATAGTTTCATTGAGGTTATGAAGAATCCAGCGGTCTGTGACGTTTCCAGCTTCCTTGTTAACAACTTTTTCCACATTGGCAGTTGCTTGCTCAAGGGTCAAGCCTTCATTGTTCATGAGGATGTAGCGAGAGATGTTCCAGATTTTATTAATGAAGTTCCATGAAGCATCCATTTTCTCGTAAGAGAAGCGGACGTCTTGCCCTGGTGCAGAACCATTTGAAAGGAACCAACGAAGGCTATCTGTTCCGTACTTATCAATAACATCCATTGGATCAATCCCGTTACCGAGAGATTTCGACATCTTGCGTCCTTGCTCATCACGAATGAGACCATGAATCAAGGCATTTTTGAATGGCGACTTGCCAGTAAATTCCAAACCTTGGAAAATCATTCGAGATACCCAGAACGGGATAATATCATAACCAGTCACCAAAGTTGATGTTGGATAATAACGTTTGAAGTCTTCTGAGTCAACATCAGGCCAGCCCATTGTTGAGAATGGCCAAAGGGCAGAACTGAACCAAGTATCCAAGACATCTTCGTCCTGAGTCCATCCGTCACCTTCTGGAGCTTCTTCCCCAACATATATTTCACCCTCAGCATTGTACCAAGCAGGGATTTGGTGCCCCCACCAGAGCTGACGAGAGATAACCCAGTCGTGAACATTTTCCATCCATTGGAGGAAGGTATCATTGAAACGAGGTGGGTAGAATTCTACCTTATCATCTGTGTCTTGGTTGGCAATGGCATTCTTAGCTAATTGGTCCATCTTCACGAACCATTGAGTTGACAAGCGTGGCTCAACCACTACACCTGTACGCTCTGAGTGACCAACACTGTGGATACGTTTTTCTATTTTGACGAGGGCACCGATTTCTTCCAGCTTAGCAACGACCGCCTTACGAGCTTCAAAACGATCCATGCCTGCAAATTCAAAGGCCAAGTCATTCATAGTTCCGTCGTCGTTCATGACGTTGACTTGTGGCAAGTTGTGGCGTTGGCCGACCAAGAAGTCGTTTGGATCATGGGCAGGAGTGATTTTAACAACACCAGTACCAAACTCGGGATCGGCATGTTCGTCGGCAACGATTGGGATTAGTTTATTAGCGATTGGAAGGATGACGTTTTTTCCAATCAAGTCCTTGTAGCGTGGGTCTTCTGGATTGACCGCAACGGCAACGTCCCCAAACATAGTCTCAGGACGAGTTGTCGCAACTTCAAGGGCGCGTGAACCGTCTTCCAGCATGTAGTTCATGTGATAGAAGGCTCCTTCGACATCCTTGTGGATCACCTCAATATCAGAAAGGGCTGTGCGAGCTGCTGGATCCCAGTTGATGATAAACTCACCACGGTAGATCCAGCCTTTCCTGTAAAGGTCCACAAAGACCTTACGAACAGCTTTTGACAAACCTTCATCAAGAGTGAAACGCTCACGAGAGTAGTCTACTGAGAGCCCCATCTTGCCCCATTGTTCCTTGATGGTAGTGGCATATTCGTCTTTCCATTCCCAGACCTTCGTCAAGAAAGATTCACGACCGAGGTCATAGCGGCTGATGCCCTCACCACGCAAGCGCTCCTCAACCTTAGCCTGAGTGGCAATCCCCGCGTGGTCCATCCCTGGAAGCCAAAGGGTATCAAAACCTTGCATACGTTTTTGACGGATGATGATATCCTGCAAAGTTGTATCCCAAGCGTGACCAAGGTGAAGTTTCCCAGTTACGTTTGGTGGTGGAATCACGATTGAATAAGGCTTAGCCTTTTGATCGCCAGAAGGCTTGAAAACATCCGCATCAAGCCATTTTTGGTAACGACCAGCCTCAACCTCGGCTGGATTGTATTTAGGTGAAAGTTCTTTAGACATATGTGTGTCCTTTCTAGTTAATATCTTTAAATAAAATTAAGTATGTAGGAGATAGACTTTGATTCAACTCATCTTGTTTTCTCACTATCTTTTATAAGCAAAGAAATAGTGAAAATTTTACATTAACTTTCTCTCATTATCTTAATAATATGTTTATCAAAGTCCGATAGAATTTTTTGAGTTCGGTTAAATTTTTCATACTCCTGGATGGCTTTTGAGTCTGCTTTTTTCTTGGAAATACTTCCTTTTCCTTCTAAAATTTCGTACTCATTAAAAGATAGAAACGATCAATACTATCTGCCAATCCTCGCATGGTAAAAGTGTTACGGCGCTCAACCAAACCCTCGATATAATCAAAATAGGCTGTAACAGTTCGCTCTAGTTGTCGAATTTCTTTTTCTTGCAAATAGTTTTTAGCCACCGTTACATCTGATTTGAGAACTCGTCCATCAGGTGCATTCTTCCAAGTAGTTAATCCCATTTTTTCTTTACTAGCATCGGCTTGCTGATAGATAATTTCTGCAGCAGTATTTCCAGTAATTGCATAATGAAATTTATTTTGCACCATAGCATAGAAGTTTTTAGTAATATCTGAGTTTCTATCATAATCTATGGCACATTCAGCAAAAATATCTGTAATTTGCTGATAGATTCGGCGTTCGCTAGAGCGAATAGAACGAATCCGTTCTAAAAGTTCACGGAAATAATCTTGTCCGAAAACTGTCTGTCCTTGTTTCAAGCGTTCATCATCCAAAACAAAACCTTTGATGATAAATTCTTTCAAAGTCTTGGTTGCCCAAACTCTAAATTGAGTAGCCTTACTGGAGTTTACTCGATAGCCAACTGAAATGATAGCATCCAGATTGTAATATTCAAGTTCACGCCTGACAGCTCTATTCCCCTCTTGTTGAACCTGTGCAAATTTTGCACAAGTTGACACCTTATCCAACTCACCACTATCATAAATGTTTTTTAAGTGCTTTGTAATGACACTTCGTTCAACTCCAAAGAGCTCTGCAAGACCTTTTTGAGTCAACCAAAGATTTTCATCTTGTAAAAGGATATCTAGCTGAACGTCGCCATTTGGTGTAGTATACAGGATGAAATTAGAAATTTCATTCAAGACAATTTCACCTCCCCCCTTCCATAAACAATTACTTCTCTTTCTTAAACTTTATGCCGTTTTCTTTCAGCTTTTTAACGGTTACGGGACCAATTCCCTTCAAAGCGAGAACTTCTTTTTCAGTCCATTTTTTGAAATCTGAAGATGTACGAATCCCATTTTCAACAAAGATGCGAACAAGATCCATCCGGATTCCCTTCATTTTTTCCTCGCTCATAAATGAGTACCAGTCTGTGACCTTGGATAAATTTTTTATCATACTGGAATGATTCGAAAATACTGGTTTACGACGGAATTTCTTGGCTTCTTTTGTTAAAAATTCTGTTAAGATAATATTTTCTTGTAAATAGTCAAGCAGAGGATACAAACTAGCTTGTAGCGATTCAACTGAATTTGGACAATAGCATTCTTGTTCTTCAATGTCTAAAATATTGAATTGCCAGTCTTTCTCTATGAAGAATTCAACAGCTTCATCATTGATTTCCACTAATTTTGCAAATAGCTGACTGGCTTCCTCAATTTTTCCTTGAGAAAAAGCAGAGATGATGGCATGAATAAGGATGGTATCATCCCGCTTTCCTTTATTTAATTCTTCACGATAGAAACGTTCAACCTTTAATTCCTGACCAGTAATATGATACAAGGAAAGCATACAGAAGACAAAATTAGGAGGAAAACGTTTTGGTCGCTTACTCAAATATAGGTCAATCAATTCCATAGACTTAGAATTGAAGTTCTCCATCATATAATACTCAATCAGAAACATCAGAGCAGACAGGATAGGGCGTGCTTCAAAATAATTCCAACTATTGTAGCCGTTCATTTTCCATTTTTCTAAAACTAGAACTTCAAAATCCAATACTTTTTTAAAGGTTGACAAATCAAAGTCTTCAACCTCTGATAAGAATAAGTGAAAATCAGCAGCAAAGTAATCTGGATTGATTTTTAAAACTTGTTTTAACAGTTTATTTCGCTTCTGTGTATTTGGAGTATGCATAGCTTCTCTAAATAAAGCATGATCCTGATTCCAATCAAAAGTCCTATTTTTCAGTTGGTAATTGATTAGCTGGACATCTGGATACTCTCCGTGTTCATCAGCATATTGCATCACTGCTGTATGCAGTTCATCGAAATTTTGAATGGTCCGACGTTCTACAAAAGTTGGATTTTTGGCCATAATTTCCGTCCAAGCAGCCTCTTCTTCAGAAATAACTTTAATATCTAACTTTTGCTGGCGTTTTAATTCTTTTTTTCTATTTCTTTTTAGCCATCTATTTTCTCCTCTAACTCATTCTTCAATAGATCAAACTCTACCTCTGCTGTATTGGATATTCTTACAGCCTCGGATACAGGCTTGAATGGGAAATCCCAGTTTCTTTGTGATTCGTTTACTTTGAAGGGTGTACTCCAAGCGCGATTAAGGTAGAGTTTTCCAGTTACATTTGGTGGTAGGAATCACGAACGAAAAAGATTGAGACTTTTGAACTTCTTGAGTCTTGAGAACATCTTCATGAAGTTGTTTAGATATGTGTTTGTCCTTTCTCTATTGTATTTATTTTATCTTGAATCTGCTTGGCAACTTCTTCTGCAGACAGATTCGTATTATTTATTTTAAGGTAGTGGTGCAACTCATTCGGTTGATGTTGGGAATTTAATTGAAGTGTTTCAGCGGTCTCTAAAATTTCTCTTTCAGATACCTCAATATGCCGTTTCAAGGGCTTGTGCTTTAATCGGTTCTCCGTTCGATTTCGACGTAAACGCTCTTCAAGACTTGTTTCCAACTCAACAAACAGAATCTCTTGATGAAAATTATCCAATAAATCCTGAATTTGCTTTAAATACATCAGCTGGTACTGATTTGAAAAATCAATTACGTCAGTTAAAATTACTGATCGCTGATTTCTTGCACTTGCTCCAAGGAAAGAAAAGGTAATTCCACGAACAAATTCCCACATCTCCTCTGTATAATCCTGATAGATTTCTAGTGCAAAATCGATGGCTTGATGGTTATAAAAGAGGGTAGCATCTGTCAGTCGAGATAACTCTTGACCAATCGTCATTTTTCCTGAGGCCGGAGCACCAATGATGAAAAGATGCATCAAATTACCTCCCACTCACTCCTCAGCAAGCCATATATCAGACTGTCACAGCGGTTCCCTTGAGCATCTTTGCGGTCTCTTATGCGAGCTTCGAGGGTAAATCCAAGCTTCTCTGCGACTCGTTGACTTTGGACATTGTATCCAAAACAAGTCAGTTCAATCTTGTGAAGACCCAAATCTTTAAAGGATAAGTCAATCAAGGCAAACGCTGCTTCTGGTACATAGCCTCGACCCCAATAGTCTGGATGCAAGGTATAGCCAATTTCTAGCACATCGTCCGCATGACGGTGGTTGAAGTCAACAGAACCAATGACTTTATCGGTTCCTTTGACGACAATCCCGTAACCCGCTGGGAGATTTTCCTTTTGATTGCGTTCTGGAAGAATGTGCTTCAGATAATAAATCTCATCTTCCAAGGTCTTGACGGGCGGAAAACCTGCTGGATAGGCGACCTCTGGCAAACTAGCGTAGGCATGGATGTCTTCGGCGTCCGCCACTGTACGGACTCGTAAGACGAGCCGTTCGGTTTCCAACCGTTCTGGTAACTCAGCTCTTGTCATCCTTCTTCCTCGCTTTTTTGATGAAGCTCCCCTTAATATCTACACGCTTATCCAGATAACGATAGACGCGCTGATAGCCATCTCCCATGAAATATGTTGGGGCAAACAGTTCATTTCTAAAATGTCCCTTTTCATCCAAAAGTTCTGGGGCAACAAATCGCTCAACAATCTTAGCGAAAATATGACAAATTCCCTCTTCCTCAACAATCCTATCTACCTGACAATCTAAAACAAATGGACAGGCGTCTAAAATAGGAGCCTGAGTCTCTTTAGAAATTTCATAGTTCAGTCCTAAGTATTCCAACTTCTCCCGATGACTGATGAAACCAGCTTGCTCCATTTCCAACATCAGCTCCTCTGTTGGAATATTCACAGTAAATTTTTGATAATGTTTAATCTGCTCTGCGGCATTCTCTCTCGCAACGACTCCAACCACAAGCCAATCTCCCAGACTATAAGAGGAGCTGCAGGTCGTTATATTGTATCCAAAGTTCTGGTCCTGGTATCCTAAAATAAAAACAGGAAATCCATAGTATAGTTTATTAGTTTTAAATGATTGCTTCATGACAACCTCCTTTGACCAAGATACAAAAGAAAAGCCCTGCCATCTACATGACAGGGACGAATGTGTTTATCCGCGGTACCACCCAATTTCGGGCAGTTGCCCGCATCTTTGTTTATTTCATTTTCATCCATTAGCAACCAGTCTTGACACATTTGTGGACTTCTCAGCTCCGCCACTTTCTGTAAAATGTGGGATTCAAAACACCTCTAATGGCTCTATTGTAGCAAGATTTTTTCGGAAATGCAAGGCACAAGAAAAATTACTTGAACTTGATGCCGTTTTCTTTCAATTTCTTAATGGTAGCTGGGCCGATTCCTTTCAAGGCAAGGAGTTCTTTTTCAGTCCAATTTTTGAAATCTGATGCAGACTTGATTCCTTCATCATAGAAAGTTTTGGCACGATCAAGTGGAAGTCCACCCAAGTTTGCTGCAAAATCTTCTACAGAATTGGCTACTTTTTGAGCTTGCTCTTTGGTAGCTTCTACTGCTTGCTCAACTTTTTTAGAAACAGCCTTACCAGCTTGGCTTGCTGACTGTTCTGCACGTTTCACGACTTTTTTTGTCTCTTCTACAACCTTAGTCACAGTACTTGAAAAGGCACCTGCGCGACGGAGGCTATTTCGTAATTGTTTTTTACGATTGAGTTTCTTTGACATGATAAAATCCTTTCAATAAAAAACCCCTGCTCTGACAAGGATTTAATATAAATATTCTATCAAGATTTTAGTGAAAAATCAAGAATCTATCTCATTTAATAATTCCGCTCACCAAACAAGCCTTCTGGCAAGTCATGGAATCCCTTACCTGCTTTGAAGTTTTCAAACTTACCAAGCAAAAACTGATAGGCATCCAAGCGGCTTTCGTAGCGAATCATGGCATCTTTGGCACGCTCATCTTGGTCTTCTTCGTAGACTTTTTGACTTTCCTTGTGCGCCATGTCATTGATCATGATTTGAGTATTAACCCAGGCTTCAAATTCCTTCATAAATTCTTGTTCGTAACTCATTTTTCTCCTTATTCTAATCCACGGAAATAGTCCGTATCAATCTCACGGTAAGGCTGAATGTCCTGAACATACTCCAGCACCCCTTGGAATTCTCCCTCTTCATCGTGGACTGCGGCATAGGTGATGTGGACAAATTTACCTCGAGACTCAGACTTGAACCACATTTCATACTTATCCTTGACTCCTTCACGAAGTCCCTTCATGATGGTCTTGACCTTGTCCAAGTACTTAGGTGGATGACAGAGTTCAACATTGCGCCCAACTTGGGACGGTGTCCTTTTGAAAATCATCTCATCAGCTGGCGTATTGTCATTGTAATACTGGAAAATATCGTCTTTATTGACAAAGGTAATTTCCATAGGGAGGTGATTGAGGATCAGGTTGGCCTGCTCAACCGAGAGATAGCCATTGCCAAAAGCCTGTTGACTATGACGGTCCAGCACTGCTTCCTTTTCCTTAGGGGTAAAGGTAATGGTAAACTGTCCTTCTGGCGTATCAATAACTTGCTGAACTTGACCTTCTGCCGTATCTAACTGTACAGGCTCCTCTGCACTCTTTTCCTCAATAAAACTCTGTCGTTCTGGCACCCATTTCTCAGACGGACGGATGATGGCATAGCCATAGGCGTCACTCTCCTCCGCAATCTGAAGCCAGTCATCTTGGGTGAAGGACTCAAGGAGAATCATGAGAAGGATGGACTCTTCCTTGAAAATCATACTTTCAAACTCTGTCGCAAAGGCTTCAAAAGCTTCTTTTACAGTGCTAATCGACACTTCTGGTAGTGACTTGGCTGTCGCTAAAGCTGTTTGAAAGAGTTCCCTAATCTGGTCATCCACTCCCCACATAACTTTGGGAGGTGAATCGTGTCCATAGCGCTCCATGATAGGAAAGAAGAGTTCTTCTTTACGTTGGTAATGGATGTCAAATTGCCCCACAAGTCCCATCTGACGGACCAAACCCTTGCGCATCTCCGCCAGCATTTCCTCATCTTCCATAGACTCATAGGTATCTAACAATCTCCGAATGCGAATCAAGGCAGCACGGAGGGCTAGATTTTCTTCCTTAAAGACCCGAACTGGGTGACCTGGGTGCTCGGTATCTGCAACTTCGACATCCTTAACAGCATTTTTAAAAAGATTGGCATGGACATCACAGAGTTCCATGACATCTTCAAAGGTGACACCTGAGTCCGAGTTCATCAGCTCGTGCTCCATAAGGGAAATCTCGATAGCTGAAACACCTGTAAAGGTCGCATCAAAGCGCTCCTGAACCGACTCAGGAGAGGCGCCATTATGCAATTCTAACAAAATATCCCGTAGGACATGAATCCTTTCATCTGCCATTAGTCTAATCCAATCACTTCGTAGCCATTCGCTTCCAGTGTGCGGACAATCTTGTCCATAGGGGTTCCTTCTAGCTTAGAACCCTGTTTGAGCGATACTTTGCGACCGATAGTATTACGCATCAAGGGATTAGCAAGGGGTTTAAAACCAAGCTCCACTAAAATTTCCAAGACTTCTGGATGCTTGTCCACCACTTCTGCAACGGGAATTGACACATCGATGATATTATCCATGACGACCTCCATTATCGTTTATAAATGATATTATTTATTTTATTATACCACAAGGAAAGAGATTAATAAAAAACTAGCAGAAGAGTTCCTGCTAGTTCTCTGTGACTTGAATTACGACCTAAATAAGTTTAAAGAGCCAATCCAATATCTTAAATACCATCTTGTAAACAGCAATTGGACTGCAAAAGAGATAATCATCCACAGGAATTTCACAATTCCAATAATCGGTTTAATAAAAATAATGGCAAGAAGTCCCCAGAAAAATTTCATTTGTTATCCTCTGGCTTAATGAGCCACCGAGCCGTATCCATTAGCTTGTCTGCAATAAAGAGTTTTCCCAGACCGACAACGGCATGGTCATCTTTCTTTATCGTTTTCATCACTTTTACACCTTGCATGGTTAAAAAGTAATTCCCGTAAGTTTTAGCTAGAACTTTTATGAGTCCCATATCACTCTCCTTCGATGATTTCAGCCTCTTTTCGGATTGTTTCAACATCTTCTTGATATTGAATTTCACTATAGTTGACTAGCTTGGACAATTCTTTCTGCAAGCTTTCCCCCATTGGTTTCATAGTTGCAAAGGTTAAACCACCTGAAATGATACCACCCAAGATAGGAATGAATTTCCCCATTCCTTTGGCTAGCCCTCCCTTGGTCAGATTCACACCAAATATTCTTAAGACTTTTTTCAAAATAGGGTACTAAAGCGTCTTTGTTAACGCTTTATTAGGTACTGTTTTCATTACCTGTTTGGCAATTGTTATACCACCAGCACGTAGCAAGGCAGCGGTTCCATTTACCCCCAACATGACGCCTAGATAAAGCAAGAGGGTATTTTGAGCATCTTCACTCAACTCATCGCGTGAAGCCCAAAGATCCTCATAACCATAAATATAACCTAATTCTTGAGCCAATTTCAGAGAGAAACCATAAAATTGAGCCACATCAGCTGGAATGGTAATTGCCATAGCAAGCCCTCCAGGTAATCCTGCCAAAACAGAAGTTCCACTCGCTAATAAAACATTATCCCTGAATACAGGCATTAGCCACTCGATCTAATATTTCTTGAGATAAGAGAGACGTTGTACTTTTGTTCTAATAAAGTAGGAACGTCCTGTGGATCCAATTCTTTGGAAAAACTTATCTCACTAAAAAAATTTTCGAACGATCAACCTTAACAACAGGTAGTTTTACCACTTGTTGTAATACTTGCATAGCTAAGTCTTGTTCAGCCATATACAAACTCCTTTTACTTCTGTAAGTTATATTCTATGATAGCATACTCTTTTAAAGTATGTTTCAAATTCCCCTCAAAAATTTTCAAAAACTCCTTATTCTTTTAGACAAAAAATCAAAATCCTTAGCAACTTATTTGTTAAAGATTTTTAATAGTCTTTGTAGAGACAGCTCGAATATTCAACTCCTACCTTTACAACATGATATTCTATCTGTGAACGATAGTCTATTATTGTTTCATCTAAAATGTTCCTTGAATACACACTGACTATGAACTTTCGAGTTTCATTTTATAAATCCATAATTTCTTTTTTCTTTCGATCAAATTCTTCCTGAGATAGTATCCCTGCATCTAAAAGAGATTTTAGTTTTGTAAGGGCTTCGATTTGTTCATCTAATGATAAACTTGGTTTCATGGCTTTTTCATCCAAACTTTGAGCCATATTCATTCCAAATATCATCCCTGCACCATCACCTAGACCATGTTGCTCCACTCCTGATGCAATTTTTTGTTGTGCTGCAATATTAGAAGCTTTCTGCGATACATCATCATAAGCTTTTAAATTCATCTTATTTGATGAAAATTGTTTAACCAATTCCTTAGATTCTGGTGAGAACTCAATATTAGCAATGGCAACTTTTACAATCTCAAATCCAAAACGTTCTTTCCAAGTCCCTGCATACTGTCCATCATTCGATACTTGGGTTGCAAGAACTGAAGCTTGTGAGGGTAATTGTGAAATACGATAAGTTGTTGACAAAGAATTAAGTGCAACAATAAAAGATTGAAGAAATTCTGTTACTATTTGTGACCTAGCTTGAGCGCTATCAAAGGTATAATAAGTCACATTGGCAGGAAGAAAGTTTCTGATAAATTGCTTAGCATCTGTAATTTGGATAGAAAAATGTTCCAAAAAGCACGTACTTCTAAATCTGTCCCATAAAACAAATCGTTATACATGACTGTACCACGAGTCCCAAATTTAATATCACGAATTTCTCTCAAATTAACAAAGCAAATCTGTTTTTGCTGATCACTTTAGCCACCGAATCCAACACGATTAACAACATTGTCAAACAGTGACTTTTTCAATCCATCACCGTTAAAAACACTGCTCTCACCATTTTGGTATTCATATCCACCTGGTTCTGTAATAATTTCCTCGATACCAGATTGACTAAAGATAAAGGTCGCAGTATTTTCTGGAATAAAAATCTTGGATCCGTTGGAAATAACACCTACAGATCCCTTCGTATTGACACCCCTACCATTATTACTTTCTTGAACAATACCAGGACTTACAGCTGTATGTTCATCAAAAGCTTGAACTGTGATAATTTCTTTCCACTGATCTGCAAATGTCCCACCAATAGAATCTGTAATTGCTTTTATCAACCCCATTTAATTGCCCCCTTATAAACTCTGATCCATATCACAATAGGCACATCTCACTGTTTGCTTCACTTGACCTGACAAAGGTGCTCCACAAAAGCTACACTTGGTTGAAATCTTTTCTGGCTCTACATCCTTAATCCCAAGCCCTGCTTTAAAAGTGTCAAATGTATCCTTAAATGTTTCTGCCAAAACATCTGCTCCAAATAAGTCGCTATCTCCCAAGGTTTCAAAATTACTTGTATCACCTGACATCAATTTAATAATGTTTCTAGCCCACTTGTCAGTATCCTTAGTATTATTAAATGCAAAGATAGCTTGTCCGCCATTATAATAAATTTCCAGCCGTTTCACACCATTGGTTTTGGTTACTGAAACTTGAGGTTTCCCTTCAAAAATTTTAATCTGATTAATGGGTATGGTAACTTGGTCTTTTTTTCCTCCCCACAAACCTTTTTTGATATATATTAAGTGTAGATTCGTTAAAATTAATTCATCTGTAGACAAACCATTTTTCCCAAAACTCACATGGTCACTATTCATAACCATATATTCATGTGGCAATAATTGATAATCCATATTGAACTCCACTCTTCCTATTAAAGACTAGCTTTCCACTGCTCCACTTGTTCATGTAGATTATCACGATAATCTTTTAAAGTCTTAATCACTTCTTCTTTCCCTTGAATCGGTGCTTTCTTTAATGGACCATATTGTTTTTTCAAATCTTCCATTTCTTTTTTAGTGCTATCTTTTAGTTCTTGGATAGCAGCGCTATCTTCTAAAACAGTTCCTTTAAAGGCTTCATCTGCTTCTGTATAGTAATTATCGATTATTTTCTCATTCATAATCAAGTAATCTTCATAGGTTTTTATAGACTCAATTGTCGTATCACTAACATCTTGTGGGTTAAAATCGCTTGAACTGAGTTTTTCTTTTGCTTTGGCAAGCAACCCTTTCTTTTCAGAACTACTAGATGAAGCTTCTGTTTGATTCTCACTAGAAGAGCTACTTGTTTTTTCAGATAGAGAACTACAAGCAACTAGGGTAGAGACGGAAAGACATAACAAAGCTAAACGACAAACTTTTTTTATATTATTCATTAATAGAATCTCCTTTTATTTATGAAATCATCATATCATATTTCCTAAAAAAAAAAAGCATTTTCTATTTAGCTAACCTTTAAAAATACAGAATTCTAGTTAGAAGAATATTTTTCCATTTCAAATTCCACCTATTTTCTCCACCAAAAAAGAGGGTTACCCCCCTTCTTTAGTTTTTATCCAGATTGCGTAGCATTTCGTCAATCTTGTTCCCATACTCGATGGACTCGTCTTTGACGAAGGTCAAATCTGGGATTTTGTACAATTTCAAATTGCGACCAAGTTCACGTTTGATGGTACCAGTTGCTTTTTCAAGTCCAACTTGGGCTTTTTGATTATCCGAAGCAAGGTTACTCAGAATGGTGTAGTAAACCTTGGCAACAGACAAGTCACCTAGCATCTGAACATCTGTGATGGTCACGCCTTGGACACGCGGATCACGGACTTTCTTTTGCAAAATCTCATTGACTTCACGCTTGATTTCCATGCCCACACGATCCGTACGGAAATGATTTGCCATGATATTCCTTTCTCTACTTTGAACCAAAAAGCTAGTACCAGCAGACCTAGCTATTTTTTTATTAGATAGAGGAACTAGAGCCATTTGAATCTAGGAAACAAGCCTTAGATAGAACTGAGGTTCATCAAGGCGCTGTTGACGACGAGTCAAATGAGCTATCGTTTCTCTATTATCGTTTGATTTCTTCCATGACATATGCCTCAATCACATCATCCATCTTGATATCATTATAGCCATCAATCATCAATCCACCTTCACGACCGTTTGTAACTTCTTTCACGTCGTCTTTGTAGTGTTTCAAGCTTGCGAGTTCGCCATCATAGATAACGACACCATCACGGATAACACGGACTTTAGAATCACGAGTAACCTTACCGTTGATAACCATGAATCCACCGATAGTTCCCACTTTAGACACCTTGAAGGTTTCACGAATAACTGCTTCACCGATAATTTTTTCTTCGAATTCTGGATCAAGCATCCCTTTCATGGCTTCTTCCATCTCTTCGATAACCTTGTAGATAATGCTGTGAAGACGGATTTCCACATCGTCAGCTTCGGCTTGTTGACGAGCTTGTGGTGTAGGGCGTACGTTGAAACCAACGATAAAGGCATTTGAAGCTTCGGCAAGAGTTACGTCTGATTCGTTGATGGCACCGACTGCTGAGTGGACGATGGTAACTTTAACACCTTCCACATCGATTTTTTGAAGTGAGGCAGAAAGGGCTTCAACTGAACCTTGTACGTCGGCCTTGATGATAACGTTAACTGATTTAAGTTCACCAGCTTTAAGCGTATCAAAGAGGTTTTCAAGGCTGACACGTTGGGTAGCTTGACGTTGTTTCATGAGGGCACGTTTAGCACGCTCTTCACCAGCCGCACGCGCAGATTTTTCATCCTCGTAAACGGCAAAGTGGTCACCTGCCATTGGCGCTTCGTTCAAACCTGTGATTGATACTGGTGTTGATGGTCCAGCAACCTTAACACGACGACCAAGGTCATTAGTCATGGCACGGACACGACCGAAGGTATTTCCGACAACGATTGGGTCTTGAACATTCAAGGTACCTTGTTGAACAAGAAGGGTTGCGACCGCACCTTTTCCTTTATCCAAGCGTGCTTCGATAACTGTACCGATCGCACGAACTGTTGGGTCTGCTTTAAGTTCTTGGATTTCAGCCACAAGAAGGACTGTTTCCAACAATTCTTCGATATTTTGGTTGAATTTAGCTGAGATTTCAACAAATTCAGAATCTCCACCCCAAGCTGTTGACATAACACCATGCTCTGCCAATTCACCGATAACGCGTTCTGGGTTAGCACCTGGTTTATCAATCTTGTTAATGGCTACGATGATTGGAACGTTGGCCGCTTTTGAGTGGTTAATGGCTTCAATTGTCTGAGGCATAACACCGTCATCTGCCGCTACGACCAAGATCGTAATATCGGTAACAGAAGCACCGCGCGCACGCATAGATGTAAAGGCCGCGTGTCCAGGTGTATCAAGGAAGGTAATCTTCTTGCCATTTTCCACGATTTGGTAGGCACCGATATGCTGCGTGATACCACCTGCTTCACCTGTCGCAACACGTGAGTTACGAAGAGTATCTAGGAGTGTTGTTTTACCGTGGTCAACGTGTCCCATGATAGTTACAACTGGTGGACGCTCAACCAATTCATCTTCATTGAGATAACCATCTTCGACAAAGAAACGTTCGATGTCGGCATTATCCACTTCAACCTTTTGTTTGGCTTCGATACCGTAATCCACCATGAGGAGTTCAATTGTTTCTCCATCCAAGGATTGGTTTTGTGTGGCCATAACACCCATCATGAAAAGTTTCTTAACGATTTCAGCTGGTTCACGTTTGATACGTTTTGCGATTTCCGCAACGGTCATACCATCTGTATATTCAAATTCTGTTGGCAATTCATGGAACTTGCGCTCCGTAACAGGTTTTGGAGTCTGATTACGGTTGTTCTTGTTATTGCCTTTTTTATTCTTTTTGTTGTTATTCCAGTTACTATTCTTTTGATTTCTCACTTGATTTTGACTACTTCGATTCTTTTGTTGTTTTCTAGGACCATCTTCTTCGTGATCATAATCGTCACGATTTTTGTCTGGTCGAGCTTGTTTTTTACGACGTGTATCCACTGCAGGTTCTTTTTTCTCAGGGACAACTTCAACCACTGCTTGAACTTGCTGTGCTTGTTGCGCTTGCTCAGCTAACTTAGCCGCTTCTTCAAAGATTTCCTCTGGTTCCTTACGTTTGTTAGCTTGAGCCAAGGCTTCTTTAGCAGCCTGATACTGCTTGAAGCGTTCCTCACTTGAACGTGCATACTCTGCATTTTGCTCTGCTTTGAGGGCTGCTGCACGGGCTTAAAGTCAATACGTGGAGCCGCTTGATTTGGACGTTTATCCTCTTGTTGACGGCGCTCATTTCCACGATTTTGCTGACCTTGCTGTTTCTTAGCTTGGTCATTAAAGCGACGATTGTCGCGGTTGCCTTGACCTTGTTTTCCACCATTGCGGTTATCATTCTTTTGATGATTTCCCTTTTGTTGGTCACGGTTATTGCCCTTATTTTGCTTGCGTCGTTCTGCCTGTTCTTTGGCACGAGCTTCACGCTCAGCCTTGAAATTACGACTTTGCGGTTTAGCTGCTACTTTTTCTGTTTTAGGAGCGACTGGCTCAGCAGGTTTTGCCTCTTCCTTGGCTACAGCTGGTTTAGCTGGCTCAGATTTTTCGGCTTTCTTTTCTGTACTTGCTTTTGGTGCTGCAGGTTTTGCTTCTTCCTTAGCTACAGCTGGTTTTACTGGTTCAGACTTTTCGGCTTTCTTTTCTGCACTTGCTTTTGGTGCTGCAGGTTTTGCTTCTACTTTCGGAGCAGCTGCAGGCTTAAAGCTGGCAGCGATTTTTGCAGCGACAGCTTCTTCCACACTTGATGAGTGGCTTTTCACATCCAAGCCCAACTCTTTTGCACGCGCTACAACTTCTTTACTTTCTTTTCCAAGTTCTTTTGCGATTTCGTACAATCTTTTCTTAGACAAATCATGTCCTCCTCTTCTATTCCATAAGAGACCTCATTTTCTTTGTAAATCCAGCATCTGTTACAGCCAAAACCTTTCTCGATTTTCCTACTGCTATGCTTAATTCCAGTGTTGAAAACACGGTTACAATTTCTACTTGATAATAATGACTTTTATCTTGAATCTTCTTGGTCAGATTGGGTCCAGCATCATGGGCTAGAAAGACCAACTTGGCCTTGCCGTCTTGAATGGCCTTGACCACCAATTCTTCACCCGATATAATCCGCCCTGCTCGCTGAGCCAGTCCCAAGAGATTGCTTATCTTTTGCTTATTCAAGTCCCAACTCTCTTCTTTTCACTTTGTGATCCACATAAGCAATCAACTCGTCATAAAAGCTTTCTTCCACTTCCATGCTAAAGCTACGGTTAAAGACCTTCTTCTTTTTCGCCTCTAGGGCTTCTGCATTGTCTAGCTTGATATAAGCGCCGCGGCCATTGGCCTTACCTGTCGGATCGATAAAGACTTGTCCTTCCTTGTTCTTGACAATGCGGAGCAAATCACGCTTATCAATCACTTCGTTAGACACGACAGACTTGCGCAAAGGGATTTTTCTCGTTTTCATCTTTCCCTCCTCTAGCAGCTTTATTCTTCTACAATATCGTTTTCTGCTTCCAACTCTACCGAACCAGCTTCTTCCATGGCTTCAAATTCGCTAGCAGACTTGATATCAATACGGTAACCAGTCAAGTGAGCCGCCAAGCGAACGTTTTGTCCACGACGACCGATGGCAAGAGAAAGCTTGTTATCTGGAACAACCACCAAGGCACGTTTGCTATCGTTTTCATCAAAGATAACTTGGTCAACCTCAGCAGGAGCAATAGCATTGTAGATAAATTCAGCTGGATCTGCTACCCACTCGATAACGTCAATATTTTCTTCGATTGGCACCGTACGACCGCTCTTCGCATCGTAACGAGCTGGGTGGAATTTGCTAGTAATCTTCTTGATATTAGCACCACCACGTCCAACGATTGTACCGATAGCATCCACGTTTGGATTATGACTGCGAACAGCAACCTTGGTACGGTCACCAGCTTCACGAGCCACGCTCATGATTTCAACAGTTCCATCATAAACTTCTGGAATTTCTTGCTCCATCAAACGTTTGATCATTTCTGGATGGCTACGGCTAACAAAGACGTTGACACCACGAGGGTTGTCTTCAACCTTGTAGACATAAACTTCGATACGATCATGAGATGCAAAAACTTCTCCAGGGATTTGGTCTTGTTTTGACAATTGGGCTTCGATGCTACCAAGGTTGACATAGATAAAGCGGTTGTCAAAACGTTCTACTGTACCAGACATGATTTCTTGCTCATGTTCTTTGTAAGTATTGTAAGTGATGGCACGTGTTTGCTTGCGCATTTTTTCCATGATGGTTTGTTTGGCAGATTGAGCTGCTACACGTCCAAACTCAGCAGGTGCTTCTTCAAACTTGATTTTGTCTCCAAGTTCATAGGCTGAATTAATGGCAAGAGCATCTTTCAAGCTGATTTCCAAACGGCTATCAAATACTTCATCAACCACTTCACGGACAGTATAAACGGTAAAGTCACCTGTTTTTTCGTTGAAATCAATAGCTACGCTGTCTGATTGACCATAGCGTCTGCGATAAGCGGAACGAAGCGACTCTACTACTGCGTCGATGATATCTTCTTTTTTGATTCCCTTGTCTTCTTCCAAAATGCGGAAGGCCTCTAGCATTTCTTTACTCATGTTTTCTTCACTTTTGAATCCTCAAAAGCTATCCTTTCTTTTTCTATAATTTAACTGCTAAACGTGCTTTTGATACTAAACTGTATGGAATTTGGACGGTTTTCTTACGCGTCTTGTCCATATATTCCATGGTCAACTCGTCCTCTTCAAAGGCCACCAAGGTTCCTTCAAAGACCTTTTGCTTATCGATGGCTTGGTAGAGCCCGACATGGATGTATTTCCCAACCGCTCCAGCGACAGCATCCTTGGTTTTCAAAGGACGTTCCAAGCCTGGACTGGTGATTTCTAGGAAATATTGTTCTGGGAAGGGATCAGGCTTGATAGTGTCTAGGACAGGACTGATCATTTCTGTCAAGTCTGCCGTGTCGTTCAAGGTAATTCCTTCAGGTTTATCTACAAAAATACTGAGAATCATGTCACTGCCAATCTTTCCATACTCGATATCCACGAGTTCGAAAGGCGCTTCTATGACAGGTTCTACAACTTCTCTGACTAATTCTACGATTGTTGCGATTGCGTCCACCTCCTCATAAGCAAGAGGCGAAGATATTTCCCCGCCTCTCTTTCTCATATTCTTGCTATAAGTATAACACAAATCAAGCTAACCTGCAAGGATTTGACCTTGAAGCTTTTTGTCTGGGCTTACAAGACTTACTGGGCCGCTCCTAATAATCCTAAGTCGTATTTCCAAGTTAAAATGCGTCTGACAGACTCATCAATACGTTCTTCTGTCAACTCTCCAGAGGAAATTTTCTTTAATAGATAAGAAATCTGAGTTTGATAGGAAGACCCTAGAATCAGATCGTTTCCAGCTACAATCACTTGAAAAGCAGCTTCTTCCTGACTGACGAAATTGGCTAATCCCGCCATGTCTAAATCATCCGTCATAATAACACCTTTGAAATGCAGTTCCTTACGAAGAAGATCAGTAATTTTCGGTGAGATAGATGATGGCACTGTGTCAATTTTAGATAAGATATTGTGAGAGACTAACACACTACCAGCCCCTGCATCTATCCCAGCTTGAAAGGGAAGAAAATCAGCTTGTCTTAATTCATCCAGAGAACGATTGTCTTGGATAATAGCAGTATGACTGTCTCCATTATCGCCGTATCCTGGAAAATGTTTCAAAGTTGACCCAACCTTACTCTTTTTAAGTTCTTCTACAATCTGCTGAACATAACTTGCAGTTGTTTGGGCATCTTGTCCAAGCGTTCGATCATAAATGAAAGCAGATTGATTCCTTGCAAGATCCGCAACTGGGAAAAGGCCAGCATTGATTCCAACAGATTTTAGCAGCTCTGACTTTTTTTCTTCGTATCAGAAAGCACTGCCTCCATCCCCCTTGATGATAAAGTGCCATAGGAGATTGAAAAGGAGTTTCTAAAAATCGAACTGATACGAGTCACTGTCCCTCCTTCTTCATCTGAACCAATCAACAAAGGAATCTTGAGAGTACTTGGTATACTTTTGTCAAAGCCTTTATATCCTCTAAACTTCGACCCTCAAAAATCTCTGCCAAATAAGATATAACCAGACAAATGATAGGATTGGAGATCTTCTATCTGGTGATTAGAAGGAACTCTAGCCCAAAAATAATTGCCCTACTTTCTCTTCCAAGGTCATCAGTACTAATCTGTCTTCGATAACCTTATTTTCCTCTCCTTCACTGGTTTCAATAGTTGTTTCAGTTTTTTCTGCTTGCACCTCTACCTGTCTATGTTGTTGATAATCAGAAAAAATCAAACCAACTATCACAAGGAAAAAGAAAAGATAGAATACAAGAGGGTTTATACTATTTCTCATAACCTTTTCATTATACCACTTATCTGGCCACAAATACACTCTTAGCAAAAACTACTGTTTTAAAATGAAACTAAAAGGACTTAATTCTGTGCAATTCAGAACTAAATCCTTAGAATATATGACTCGTTTTACTTTTTGAATGCGAAACAGTTTTTGAAATCTCTTTAAATTAAAACTGAGCCTCAACTCGGTAGATAACTTGACCCTTGTTTGAGAATTTTTTTGCTCGTATTCTGTCATGACATTGCCTTCAAAATCACTGGCATGTAAATCAAGCCAGACACCATTGAGTTTCATGCCATACTGAGAAAAGCTCACTAAACTGTACTCAAACAAGCCACGGTTATCCGTCTTAAAATGAATTTCTCCATTTTCAGGCAAGATACGTTTGAAGGTATCCAAGAAGGTCTTGTAGGTCAAACGACGCTTTTCATGGCGTTTTTTAGGCCATGGATCTGAAAAGTTTAGATACAAGCGATCAATCTCACCGTCTTCAAAGTAGTCAGTCAAGTCAGAACTATCTCACCCACAAGAGCTTGATGTTCGGTACTCCAACTTCAAGCACCTTGTCCAAAGCGTAGCTCAAAAACAGACTTTTTGAATATCAATCCCTGATATAGTTGATGTCAGGGTTTTGCTTTACCATACCTGAAACAAAGGCACCCTTTTCCACTTCCAACTTCCACATGAATGGGATTATCATTGCCAAACAAGTCCTCGCCATTTTCCCTTTGGCTTCCAAGGGATTGAGGACCACATACTGGGATTTGCCTCTAGTAATTCTGTCGCCCCTTTACGATTTCTAACTCTCATCTTCTCTTTCCATACTTGTCTCGGAAGTGACGCAAGCCATGAATCTCCCGATTGACATTTTCTAAATCTTGGTTCATATAATACTTGGAAATCTGGCTCAAGTAAGACAATTGACCGTACCAATACAATTTATTTAATACCGTTTGATTGTACTTATAGCCGTAGTAGGTCAACCATTCCTTCCACTGATGTTCTGGAATATAATGGCAGAGCATATGGGCCACATCAAACATGCGGTCGGTCAAGCGAACCGAATCCCAATCTACCAAATAAATCAAGCCACTATCTGTCTCAATCCAATTACTATGTCGTACATCTCCATGGACAATGGTCGCATAGTCCTCTCTAAATCCTGGAATAGTCTGACGTAAATCAGCCATCACTTCACTGATAAAATGATTTTTACGCAAAGCATCTGGAGCCGTTTCTTGCCAAGACTGTAGTAAATCTACAGGTGTTTCCATGGCATACCCCAAACGACTCAACTGTGTCATCAACGGACGTGAGCGATGAAGACGGGTTAAAATATTGACGATTTGTTTACGATTCATATCATAGGGGGTCAATATCTTGCCTGTCAACCATTCTTGAGCACACATATCACGCCCATCTGCCAAACGGCGACTCCATAATAATTGTGGAGCAATTTGTTCTCTAGCTAGACCAGGTAGGATTGGAGAGGTGTTCATTTTTACAAAGATACGCTTCCCATCAGGATAGCTACCCATATAAGCCTTACCACTTTTCCCAGGTATGGGAGTCAGTGTTAGCTCATTATCACCCAAATCCATTTCTTTCCTCCGTATAAAGTTTCCTTACTATTCTACTAGTTTTTGGCCTATTCGTCAACCGCTCTAACCCGATTCTCAAAGAAAAGCATTTCGGGTAACTTCCTTAAAACCTTCCTCAAGGATAAAGAAAAGATTGTCAACGCTCTTCAACTACCCTATTCTAACGCCAAATTGGAGGCGACTAATACTCTCATTAAACTTATCAAGCGAAATGCCTTTGGTTTTCGGAACTTTGAAAACCTCAAAAAACGGATTTTCATCGCTCTAAATATCAAAAAAGAAAGGACGAAATTTGTCCTTTCTAGATCTTAGCTGACTTCAACCCACTACAGTTGACAAAGAGCCAAAAATTTTACGAAATGCTAAAATAATTATATTATCTCACACAATAACTAGATAATTCAAAAAATCATCCATCGACTATCTATGTTTGGAAGTGACAATAAAAGCGAATAATGGGAAACTTCATAAGTTTTTCCCTAATCTAAATATCATTTTTAATATCTCTTAAAAATCAAAATTTAGAATTTTCAACATAGGTAAAATTATCCAATATGGGTAATCTCCATCGCAAGTTCATTATTTAATAATGTTTGAAGCAGTTCATTATTTATAAATCTTTTAACGCCATAAAAATCAAGTAAATATTGAGGAAATGCACTAAGCAACAATACTCGTTCAAGACGTAATATAAAGTCGTTATATTGCTTTAAAAATATGTCTTTAGAATCTATAAGCCCCTCTTGGATAAATGAATTGATTTTTAAATGGAATAATATATAAACCGTATAACAAGTCAAGCTAAACCAAACTTGATTTTTATCTTTCATTCTCGTTTGAAATGGGCCATATTCTTTGATAAAACTCTCACACGCATCTTTAAAGCGAACATCGCTAAACACAGGATATGTAACAAGATTAACACTATCATGATTTATAAAACTTTCATGAAAGTAATTACTGGCTTCTACCATAGGATAACTTAAAAAAAGTTTACCATTTTCGGTTGCATTATCAAATAAATTTAACATCTCCTCAATTTCGATATATATTTTTTCTAGATCTTTATATTCTTTATAGTGTTGAGCGTCTAAATCGAAAAAGAGATAAATTAGAGAGAAGTCCTCACTAGTATATTCAAATTCACCATCAGATAATTCACAAATATGTTCTACTGTTTGTTCATATTGGTTTTCTTTTAATTTCTCATATAAGGAATAAATGTTTGTAGAAAAAATGACTATTTCATAATCAATTTTATGAGAAAAAAAGTCACTTTGAAAATTACAAACCGATTTCACAAGGTTTTTCTCCGGTTTTTTACCTTCGGTAATAAATAGTATTCTTTTAGTTTTTGACATCAGCAAAGAACCCTGTTCTGTACATTTTCTCTAAATTTTGTGTTTTTCTTATAACCATATCTGTTTTATTTGAAAGACTAGATATTTCATTATCTTCAATGATGTAATAACAATCTGGTCGTAATAAAGTATTAGACATATTAGTGGTATTATGTGTTGTTATAACTAATTGGAGAGATGGTATTTTTATTAATCTTTTAATAATTTCACGAGAAACATCATTATGAAAATATGCATCAAATTCATCCATAAAAACAAAACGAACCTCTTTTTCAAACGATAAATACCAATAAAAGAAAAGTGTTAGTGATCTAGTCCCTTTAGACATAATGCCCCAAAACTCTACTTCCTTGCCTGAGTCAAATTTCACATAAATCTTTTTTTCTCCATCAACCTCTTTTTCAAATAGATTATAATCTATACCTAAATCTTTTAAAAATTGATTATAGTTACTAAGGTTTCCAGTCTCAATAATTGCTGAGGCAATGGATTCCGAACCTGTTTTAAAACCTCTATACCTGTTTCCGTCCAGCGAATCAAAAGATAGCATTCTATTGACAAAATCCATAAAAAGTAAAAATACTTCAACATTTTTATCTGTCTTAGGATTTAATGCGGTATTATTCCTAATATATTTAACTAATGATAGTTCCTCAGTATCAAAATCAAATGTTAGATGCTCGGTACCTTTCAAGGTTGCTTTTTCTCTCTCATTTTTTTGACGAGAGTCTATTACTGGAATCCCATTAATCAAAACAATTTCTTCTACTAATCTTAGAAAGCTAGATTTCTTATATCTATATATAAGTTCATCCTTATCAAACTGAAAAGTATATTCAAACTCTGCTATATCTATATCACTGTCTAAATTTAAGTAATGTTTATCATATTCTTCTCTTCTGATATGTTTATCTGTCAAATGTGAAACTATATCCATAAGAGCCAAACCTAAATTGGATTTCCCACTGGCGTTATCTCCATAGATTAGTGAATCTTTAACAAGGTTATCTTGAATTGCATCAGTATTATATTCGTAATTCCCTGAGGTAAAATCGAAGATTAATTCATCTTTAAAATTCTTAAAACCTTTAACTTTAAATGTTTTAATCATATTTCCTCCTTAGTGTAATTTTTTTACACCACCTTTATAATACTAAAGAATAATCCAATTGTCAAAGAATTTTAGCTATTTTCTAGAATCCAGCTTAGCGTCAAAATCAAAGACAGAGAAATTCCTCTGCTGACTTCCGCCAAGTGTTGAACTCCTGCACCAGAAGAAATAGCAAAGAAATGAATATAAACTAGCGTCTCAAGAACGCTTAGAAGAAAGATTGCAATGAAAAGCAAAAGTTGTTTCCTGTTTAACATCCCAAAAGAAATCATTTCAAACTTTCTAGCATAAGCAACACTCAGCGAGGTTACTAGAAGACTTACAATAATCAATGCAGTTTCATTTTGAAAAAAATCCCCATGGTTAATCGTATAAGGAACTGTAATGACGATTATTAGTACTAAAAATCCAAAGCACAAGGCATGAAATTTATCAAAAAACTCCATAAAATTATCCTCCTCACCAAACAGACTTCCTACACGTCATTCTTTAGATCTAGTCTTTCCAAAACAAACCATTTTATACTCGTCAACGTCGCCTTGAATTATATATGTGACTGACTTCGTCAGTTCTATCCACAACCTCAAAACACTGTTTTGGGTAACCTGCGACTAGTTTCCTAGTTTGCTCTTTGATTTTCATTGAATATAAGTTAAGAGTGGCAAACTGTTGTAAAACATGTGGACTAGAGTAGAAACCCATAGGTTTTGGCTCTTTTTATAAGCAAAGCCCAGCAACAAGCCCCCGAAAAGATAATAGCAAAACGAAGGAATATCATAAGGTTCATGCATGAAAGAAAAGAGAGAGGATGTCAGCACAAGCCCCAGCCAAGAATTATCAAAAACCGCACCTTGAAGAAGCCCTCTAAACAGGAATTCCTCCTGGATAGGTGCTAAAACTGTAGCACTAACAATAAAGGAAAGCGAAAGTCCTTTACTAGCTTCCTCAAGGTGTTGAGCCGAAGCACCAGAAACAACTGAGAAAAAAGCATGATAGCTAATACTTACCAGCACAGTGAGAAGAAAAATTCCAATGAACAGCAAGAGTTGTTTCCTGCTTAAAATCCCCAAAGAAATCATATCAAACCATTTCGCATAGCCAAAACTAAGGAAAAGCAAGAGACTCTTTACAACAATGAATGTGTACTGGTGTTGAAAATAATCCCCTTGATTAATGGAATAACCCGCTGCACCAACGATTGCAAATACTAAAAATCCCAAAAACAAGGCATGACACTTATTGAAAATGGCCATAAAGCTATCCTCCTCACCAAACAGACTTCCTACACGTCATTCTTTAGATCTAGTCTTTCCAAAACAAACCATTTGAGTAACCAAAATCCGACCACATAGCCAGCCCCTAAGAATATAGCCATTAAAGCTAGCATGGAATTTAGGGAATTAAAGACCACCGCAGATACAAAGGTTAGCACAAAAACATTAAAGGCAATGGTGTCAGAAGCCAAGACTAGAATATAGGGTGTCAACCAGTCTAAGGTTTTTGAATCTAGGAAAAATAAGTGTGTATACATGATGACCTCCCCTTGTCAGACTATAGACTAGTTCCATATTAAAAAGAAAGCTCTTCCTCTACTTTTTATAATACTTCAAGCCCCAAATGAGCAGAAGCATGATAAGCAAGCAGAGAATGGCACCAATGTAAGCAATTAATTGTTGATAGAATTCTCCTGCTGTGATACCTCTATACAAACAGATAATAGACATAAAGCCTGTCAAACCGATAAACATGAGTTGATTGGTTCTAGGATTAACCAAATCATCATCTTCAAACTTTCTTATCCTCATTTCTCTAGTGAGGTAAACAGTAACCAAAATAGAAGCCAAGTTAATAACCACTAAAAGAAATTGGAAAATTAAAGAAAAATTTAAAAACTGACGAGATAGAAATAGATAAGTAAAGACAAGTAAGGGCAACTGACCTAGGAACAATCTCACAAGGAAGATGTTCCGTTTTTTAGCAAGAAAAGTTTTCATTTCTTTGCTCCTTTCTTTTTATTGATAGCAAAATAGATCATCACTGCAATCACATAGGCTATAGTATAAAATAGCTGATACCAAGCACTCTCCCTAAGCGGATAAAGAAAGATGGACATGATTAGATACAAGATGAAAATGACAAGTATTTTTTTCTTCATAAAATTTCCTCCTAAATGTATTCTTTATCTTAGTTGAGCTACAACCTTTACACTGCTAGTATAGCACTCATTTTTATCCTTGGAGCACTCAAATCACGAATGGTCATCAAAACATCTTGAATTGTAAAAACTTCTTTTCTTTTTATTTTCTTTATAATCGTTCAGCATTTCAAAACCTTTATCAAAAGCAAAAAAAACTAAACCTAAAGAAAACGGCGCTCCGACTATTTCTATAGCTTTTGCTCACCTTGGCCCAAAATCTTCTGAAAAATAAGCAAGCGCCCCGACGGCTACAACTGCTAAAATTAAAAAATATGCTCCAAAATCTGCACTTTCTGTTACTATAGCTTTTTCTGTTCTACTATTCTTACTCATGATAATTTTCCTTTCATTTTCGATTTTCTACTTCAGCTAATACTAACTATTTACCATGCTTTTTTACCTATGCATTAACTACTATTTAATCCTCCAAAAGTGGTTAGTTTTCTCCCCTATAAGAGTTGGTATTCAACTTTCGGCTACAACCTTAACAAGGTTAGTATACTACTATTCTTTGAAATTTTCCATCCAAATCATAAATAGTCATCAAAACATCTTGAGGCGTTAAAATAATCGAAAAAGAAAGCATTTCGGAAATACTTGACCTTCTACCATTCAGTTCATTTCATATACAATTATAATCTTTTATATATAAACTAAATACACCTATTTTCTCACTCTTGTCTATAGGCAAATGTTAGCTATATGTTATTACAGACAAATAATATCATTGCACCTGTTTACCATCTATTTTTATTTATGAATTTTTTGTTTCACTTTAATCATTATAGAAGCCATAAAAAACGCGACAGCCAGCCGAAGCAGTTGGTAACTTTCTTCCTCTCCTGTTCTCGGTAATAATTTTTCATTCGAAGTAATAGATTCGCTTACATAATCAGTCCCCTTAACATCAGTTAAAGGAGTTTTATTTTCTTGAGCAGCATCAAAAATAGGTTTGGGAGTTTCCAATTGATTCTTATTGTCTAACATTGCTAAATTGCCAGATTGAGTAGTTTTAGCTTTAGAAGTTGAGTTTGTACTCTCCACTTTCCCACTATTTTCACTATTAGAATTGGGATTAGCATTGGATATTTTCATTTCAGTTCTTTTTCATCACTCATACCTTTGCTGTCACTTACAACTTTATTACTAATACTCATGCTGTCACTTCTTGTATTCTCATCACGGACACTTTCAGTTACTGTTTCCTCAGAAGGTTTCACTGTCTCCGTTTGCTTAGGTGAGTTTCTAGAGTACATATAATCATACACCTGCTGTGCAGTTGCTCCGCCACCAACCCATCCAGATATCGGATGTCCATTTTTTAAATACAAAATTGTTGGTGTTCCTGGAATCCCGACTTTTTTAAATAGAAACTCTCTCGCTTCCCCATCAAAATCCTTACCATCCAAATCATAATACTCTAACTTCTTTTCAATCAAGTTATTAAATTCTTTCAATTCAGGAGAAAATTGACGACAATGAGAGCAAGTTTTTCTACCAAAATAAATAGTATGTTCCAATTGATCCTCTGTAAAAGATTGACGTACAGCTTCAATATCTATCTTTTTAAAGTCCGTAACATTCTTCTCATACTCTTCTGGGGTTACAACAGAAGGTTTATGCTCCACCTTTTCCTTAGTCGATGGCAAATCTGGTGCCACAAGAGAACTATCATTCGCCTGGATAGATGAAGTAGTAGGCTGTTCTTCTGCATATACAACACCCGTAGTAATAGATGCAAATACAAGTGGTACAAGTAATAGCGATTTTATCTTTTGATTCTTCATAAGAATACTCCTTTACATTTGTTATCTTTATCTTACCTTATTTAAGATTACAAATTCATATAAATCTTAAATGGTCATCGAAACATCTTGAATTGCAAAAACTTCATTATAAAAGGGTAGGTATTGCGAAAACACTTACCCCTTTATACTTTATTAAGCTCTACTTTTTATAATACTTCAAACCCCAAATGAGCAGAAGCATGATGGTTGAGCAGAGAATAGCGCCAATATAAGCGATTAGTTGTTGATAGGATTCTGCTACTGTGGTACCTCTATACAAATAGATAATAGACATAAAACCTGTCAAGCCGATATACATAAGTTGATTGGTTCTAGGACTAACCAAATCATCATCTTCAAACTCTCTTATCCTAACAGTAACTAAGATAAAAACCAAGTTGATAATCACTCAAAGAAATTGGATGACAATATCGGCATCCAAATAGTGATAATAGCATCGTTTATTATCGGTCACAAGGTGTTTTGAAATAATTTCTTTTAGATTCAACTTTGTGAAGAGTTCTTTGAAGAGCAGAAGACCAGCTTGATTGGTCAGATTTCCACCATCGAAAGAAAAGTGTGATAAAGTATTGTTTTTCGTAGACTTATTTGATATACTGTGCATTGAAGTTTCCTTTGTTTTTATTTTTTGCACTTATATCATAAAGGAGAAACTCCTTTTTATCCAGTAAAAACAGCACTCAATAGGGGAAAAGAGAAAAGCATCTAGAATCCTTGGTTTCATATCGATTCTGGATGCTTTTTTGTGTTATTTATGAATAATCGGGTTTCTCTAATGTGGCCATAAAAACGAAGCTGCCGCTCCACCTGCTGCGCAAATCAAATAAATCTGAGGAGTTGGGAAAGGGATTGTCTCCATACAAAGCGAAATCCCCTCAACTGCACCACCTACTCCACTTAAAAATCTGTCTGCAAGTTGTTTATCACCAGCTGTTATCGTTGTTAGTTTTTCATCAGGTAAAATGATGAAATTATTTACTGATTGTTCCATTATTTTCACACTTTCTTTGTTAAATTAATTTGGCTAGTAGATAAAAGATAGATTAAGACATTAAAAATAATGAAAACATGGTCATAGAATAAAATCATCTTCGCATCCAAACCAAGATAAAGTTTGAAAATCAAAAAGATGAGCAAAAGGATTTGAAACCATACCGTTTTTCCAAAAATAAATTTAAAGCGATTTTGAATGTCTGCTTCCTTGATTTTTACCGCCAAACCTTTATTAGTAAGAAGGAAAATTCCTGCTTCAAACAAGCCACTGTAGAGAACAAGCCACCCAATCGATACATTAGAGATTTTCAAAAATGTCCCTAAAAGAATATCCAACGTACTACTCAAGAAAATAACAAGAAATAACCTGTATCTCATATAAATCACCTCCTTTTACTACTATAGTAAATTGAATCTAGCATCGCACAATGTCGTTTTTAAAGCATTTTTAGAAATTGCTTTAAATCTCTTAATCAATTTGTTACTATTATATTTTAATCTGCTATATCCCTAAAAATTTAACTTGCCCTCAAAGCTCCCCAAACTGCTGTACAGAACTGTGCTCCTAAAATCCCTCCAGCAAAAGTTCCCACAACTGGGATAACACTCCCCAGAGCTGCACCTCCTATTGTACAAATTCCCAATGCTTGAACAACTTCTCCAGCCCCTACTTCATCTCCACCTTCAACGCAAGCAAGCATTTCATTATCCATAACAGAAAATTGTGACATTGTTTTTGTATTCATGATGAATACCTCCTTTTTATTTTTAATTTTTGTCTTGTTGCAACTTTGACAAGTTTAGTATATCATTGTTTTTTAAAATTTTTCATCCAAATCTTGAATTGTCATCGAAACGTCTTAAATTAGCTTTTTTATTTAAAATCACCTCTAAAATTTTTTTAAAAGATAATTTCTAATCACTTTTTTACCATTCAGGAAGTTTCAATGACTATTCAAGATTTCATAAAATATGAACTTATTTTTATGGCATAATATACCTATCTACTATATGAAAATGAAAGGAATTGCCAATGACTTCTTATAAACGTACATTTGTTCCTCAAATAGATGCTAGAGACTGCGGTGTTGCTGCCTTAGCCTCGATTGCTAAATTCTATGGTTCAGATTTTTCTCTAGCTCACTTGAGAGAACTTGCAAAGACCAATAAAGAAGGAACGACTGCTCTTGGCATTGTAAAAGCCGCTGATGAAATGGGCTTTGAAACAAGACCTGTTCAAGCAGATAAAACTCTCTTTGATATGAGTGATGTCCCCTATCCATTTATCGTTCACGTTAACAAAGAAGGAAAACTCCAACATTACTATGTTGTCTATCAAACAAGGAAAGACTATCTGATTATTGGTGATCCTGACCCTTCTGTAAAAATCACCAAAATGTCAAAAGAACGCTTTTTCTCTGAATGGACTGGAGTAGCTATTTTTCTAGCTCCCAAACCCAGCTATCAACCCCATAAAGATAAAAAGAATGGTCTACTAAGCTTCCTTCCTCTGATTTTCAAGCAAAAATCTCTCATTGCTTACATTGTTCTCTCAAGCTTATTGGTCACGATTATCAATATAGGTGGTTCTTATTATCTTCAAGGAATCTTGGATGAATACATCCCAAATCAGATGAAATCAACTTTAGGAATCATCTCAGTTGGTCTGGTTATCACCTATATCCTCCAACAAGTCATGAGCTTCTCCAGAGATTATCTCCTAACTGTTCTGAGTCAGAGATTAAGTATTGATGTGATTTTATCCTATATTCGCCATATTTTTGAACTTCCTATGTCTTTCTTTGCGACACGTCGTACAGGAGAAATCATTTCACGGTTCACAGATGCCAACTCTATTATAGATGCCTTGGCTTCTACCATTCTTTCTCTTTTTCTGGATGTTTCCATTCTGATTCTTGTAGGGGGCGTCTTACTGGCACAAAACCCTAATCTCTTCCTTCTTTCTCTTATTTCCATTCCTATATACATGTTCATCATCTTTTCTTTTATGAAGCCTTTTGAAAAAATGAACCATGATGTCATGCAAAGTAATTCTATGGTTAGCTCTGCCATTATCGAAGATATCAACGGGATTGAGACTATAAAGTCGCTCACGAGTGAAGAAAATCGCTATCAAAATATAGACAGCGAATTTGTAGATTATTTGGAAAAATCCTTTAAGCTCAGTAAGTATTCTATTTTACAAACGAGTTTAAAGCAGGGAACAAAATTAGTTCTGAATATCCTTATCTTATGGTTTGGCGCTCAATTAGTCATGTCGAGTAAAATTTCTATCGGTCAGCTGATTACCTTTAACACACTTCTTTCTTACTTTACAACTCCTATGGAAAATATTATCAACCTCCAAACCAAACTCCAATCTGCGAAGGTCGCTAATAACCGCTTGAACGAGGTCTATTTAGTCGAATCTGAATTCCAAGCCCCAGAAAACCCTGTTCATTCACATTTTTTGATGGGCGATATTGAATTTGATGACCTTTCTTATAAGTATGGTTTTGGACGAGATACCTTAACAGATATTAATCTCACGATTAAACAAGGAGATAAGGTTAGCCTAGTTGGAGTTAGTGGTTCTGGTAAAACAACTTTAGCAAAAATGATTGTCAATTTCTTTGAACCTTACAAAGGACATATTTCCATCAATCATCAGGATATTAAAAACATTGATAAGAAAGTCTTGCGCCGTCATATTAATTACCTTCCCCAACAAGCCTATATCTTTAATGGCTCTATTTTGGAAAACTTAACTTTGGGCGGTAATCATATGATTAGCCAAGAAGATATTCTAAAAGCTTGTGAGTTAGCTGAAATCCGTCAAGACATTGAAAGAATGCCTATGGGCTATCAAACTCAGCTCTCTGATGGAGCTGGTCTATCAGGAGGACAAAAGCAACGAATCGCTCTCGCTCGTGCTCTTTTAACTAAAGCTCCTGTTTTAATACTAGATGAAGCTACTAGCGGTCTTGATGTCTTGACTGAGAAAAAAGTTATAGATAATCTTATGTCCCTAACTGATAAAACCATTCTCTTTGTAGCCCATCGTCTCAGTATAGCCGAACGAACTAACCGCGTCATTGTTCTTGACCAGGGGAAAATCATTGAAGTTGGTAGCCACCAAGAGTTAATGCAGGCGCAAGGTTTCTACCATCATCTGTTCAATAAATAAGGAGAATGTCATGAATCCTAATCTTTTTAGAAGCGTCGAGTTTTATCAGAGACGTTACCATAACTATGCGACAGTGTTAATTATACCTCTTTCATTACTGTTTACTTTCATCTTGATTTTCTCCCTTGTTGCTACAAAAGAAATTACTGTCACTTCCCAAGGAGAAATCGCCCCTACAAGTGTCATTGCATCCATTCAGTCGACCAGTGATAATCCTATCCTTGCTAATCATTTAGTGGCAAATCAAGTAGTTGAAAAAGGTGACTTACTTATCAAATACTCTGAAACAATGGAAGAAAGTCAGAAAACTGCCTTAGAAACTCAATTACAAAGACTTGAGAAGCAAAAAGAAGAACTTGGAATTTTGAAACAAAGTTTAGAAAAAGCGACTGATCTTTTTTCTGGCGAGGATGAATTTGGCTACCATAATACCTTTAGGAATTTTACTAAACAAGCTCATGATATTGAACTGGGTATCACAAAGACTAACACTGAGGTTTCAAATCAAGCTAATCTTGCCAATAGCAGTTCATCAGCCATCGAACAAGAAATTACAAAAGTTCAACAACAAATTGGAGAATACCAGGAGCTGAGAGATGCTATCATAAATAACAGAGCACGCTTACCAACTGGCAATCCACACCAGTCAATTTGAATCGTTATCTTGTAACCTCACAAGGACAAACACAGGGAACTGCAGAGGAGCCATTTTTATCTCAAATTAATCAAAGTATTGCAGGTCTTGAATCATCTATCGCAAGCCTCAAAATTCAGCAAGCTGGTATCGGAAGTGTAGCAACTTATGATAATAGTTTAGCAACCAAAATTGAAGTACTCCGCACTCAGTTTTTACAGACAGCTTCTCAGCAACAACTAACCGTGGAGAATCAATTAACAGAATTAAAAGTACAACTAGATCAAGCGACACAGCGCTTAGAAAACAATACCTTAACCGCTCCAAGTAAAGGTATCGTTCATCTGAACAGCGAATTTGAAGGTAAAAATAGAATTCCAACTGGTACAGAAATTGCTCAAATATTCCCTGTCATCACAGATACAAGAGAAGTACTAATCACTTACTACGTATCTTCTGACTATCTACCTCTACTGGATAAAGGACAAACTGTAAGATTAAAACTGGAGAATATTGGAAATCACGGCATTACCATCATCGGTCAACTTCAAACAATTGATCAAACTCCTACCAGAACAGAGCAAGGCAATCTCTTTAAAGTAACCGCTCTTGCAAAACTATCTAATGAGGATAGTAAACTCATCCAATATGGCTTACAAGGTCGCGTCACTAGTGTAACTGCAAAGAAAACATATTTGATTATTTCAAAGATAAAATGTTAACCCATTCTGATTAATTTTCAGATAACACTCTATAACTATTTATTATCTTATCAAAAAGGAGAATCATAACATGGATAAGAATCAAAACCTAACTTCATTTCAAGAACTAACAACTACCGAACTCAACCAGATTACAGGTGGAGGATGGTGGGAAGATCTCTTACATGAAATAATTTTTAGTAAATTTAAAATCACAAAAGCACTTGAACTACCTATTCAGCTATAAAAAATAAGACCGAGTAACAAGAACTCTCGGTCTTATTTTTTATCATTCTGTATGTATTATAGTAAACACCTGACGAAAGACTTGATTTTGGCAGGTGGTATTTAGACTGGTATTGGAATAGCTTTCCACAATCTTCATAACGGTATAGAGACCAACTCCTCTCTCCTCCCCTTTAGAACTGGCTCCAAAGGAGAAGATTTCAGAAATATCTATTTCTTCTTTGATGGAGTTTTCAATGATAAAGGTCTCCTGTGCTCCATTCTTTAAAAAAGCAATTGAAACATGAGGTTGACTTGCTTCCACACTGGCTTCAATGGCATTATCACAAAGGATAGACACAATGGTTAGAAAATCAAGTAGTCTCATACCCTCGACTTGAATCTCCTCAGGAACTTCGACATTAAAGATAATCTTCTTATCTCTGGCTTTTAAAAACTTTCCTGCTAGGAGACTTTTGAGGGCTTTATCACGAATATTCACCAATCGGCCCAGGTCATATTTATTGTCCTGCAATTTTTCACTAGAATCCTTTAAGACCGAGTCGTAAACCTCTTTTATCTGTTCCATATCCTCCTCTTCAATGCCCAGACGTAAGCTGGTCAAAAGATTGGTGTAGTCATGGCGAAAACTCCGAACTTCCTTGTAAAGTTCCTCTATATGCCGACTATATCGCTCCATATCTCTGTAGCGCAAGGCCTGTTCTTGGTTCAGTCTCTCATGGAGTTTGTCCTTCAAATAGGTATCCAATTTCTTAATAATTCCCATAAAAAAGAGCAAGTAAAAGACTAGGATGAGATGGCGAACAGTTTTTGATTGGATATCGTATGCATATTCAAAGTAAGACAGACTTTCCATGACAAGAAAGTAAGCCCCCATTATCCAGTTAATTTTAGTCAGGGACTTTTGAAAAGCTTTATCTAGAATCTCCCTTCTCAAGTTAGTGAAATCATAGTCTAACCATTTCAAAAAGGCTAGAGAAATGAAGAAATTGGAAATTATTATACACAACCAAATCAAAGAGTAATCATCATGTACTTGCCCTTGTCCCAAAAATGGAAGCACAAAATAAGAAAGACCTCTATAAAAGAGATTCACCAATATCATTGGAAAGAGAGCATAAAAGAAAAGGAGTTTTTTAGGAAGCCCTCTTAACAATAAGAAAGACAAGCCTATACCGTACAAGGGTTCCGTAAAATAAGATAGGTAAGTATTTCCTACTATATAGTTAATCGTTACAAAAACGACTGCTAAAAGTAACTTAAAAAGAAAAGCTTTAAAAAATCTCTCCAGAGTTAGAACAATTCCATCCACCTTAAAAAATATAAACAATTCCAATCCAACTATCAAAAATGTATATACTATCTTCCAAACTATTTCCATTACATTACCTCACTTAGTGCAAGTTATTGATAGCTTCAGACACTTCCCTGACCTTATAACGCGCGATTAGACAACTTCCACCATTGGGAAAGGAAAGGAGTTTTTCTTTCTTATCCAAATGCACCACATTTGCAGGATTGATGAGAAAAGAGCGATGGCACTGCAAGAGACGAGGCTCCTGCTTGAGAACCTCCTCTAGACTCGCTGTAAATTCCAACCTGTCTGTCTTGGTATAGAGAATAACACGATGGGCTCTGGGCGACGTTTCGAAATAGTAAACCTCTTTAAAAGGATACTGGAATTGAGCAAATTTTGATTTAAAATAAAAGCAATCTTCAGCTAGACTTTTACTGTCTTGACTATTGGCATAGAGAAGGGCTGTCTCGATACGAGATTCAAACTCCTCTGCCGAAAGGGGCTTATCAATGTAGTCCAAAGCAGACACTTGGTAGCGAAAGGACAGGGGCATAAACTCCGAGTGAGTCGTCACAAAGACAATCAGGGCATAGGGGTCTCGATCCCGAATCTTTCTAGCCACCTCTAGACCCTTCATCTCCTCATTTCGAATCTCAATGTCCAAAAAGAATAGCTGATGCGCCCCCTTCTCATGCACCTCTGCCAGCAGTTGGTCTGGCTTGCTAAAGACCTCAAAAGAGCTGGGAGTGATATGATGTTCCTTCAAGAGTTTCTCAATCGTCGTTTCAATCCTAGCCTGTTGGGAAAAATCATCTTCTAAAACAAATATTCTCATCTTCTTACTCTCCTTCTTTCAACCATTTTTGACGAATTTCTCTATAGCGACGTCTGGAATACTTGACAGCGTATTGACCTTCTTCTCCGAGAAAAAGGATTCTTTCTTGAAAATCAATCGATTTTAATTTATCAAGATTGACCAAACAATTTCGATGACATCTCATCAAGGTTTCCCCATATTGGTTCTCAAGATTACTTAAATTTTGAACCATATTAAAACTAGCTTCTTCTGTAACAATCTGTACGGTATGGGCTTTAGTTGGATGTGTTTGGATATAGTAGATATCGTCGACGTTTACTTTATAGACTGTTTTCTGTGTCTGAATAATCATATGTTTCATTGGATTCTCCTCCTAATACTCTTCGAAAATCAAATTCAAACCACGTCAGCTTCACCTTGCCGTACTCAAGTACAGCCTGCGGCTAGCTTCCTAGTTTGCTCTTTGATTTTCATTGAGTATAAGAAAAGAATAACAGAAAAAGCTTAACACAAGTCCACCCAATCCTAAACAGTCTTTGAAAACTCCTAAAAGGACTATTTTTCTACAACATCATGATGAGCTTACAACTATTTTATCATAAAATCGTAACAGTACCATTCAGGAAATTTCAATGACAATTAAAGATTTGAAGGCGAAAAAGGAAATAAAAGTGATAGACTATGATTATAGAAAGACTATGTTTGCAACAACTTTAAAAATCATCAAAAAAGGAGGGGTGCATATGATTTATTCACATCCACCATGATTAACACCCTATAAATATACTCTATTGCAATTGACGTAAATATAACAAGGAGAAAATTATGGCCAAGTCAAATAAAACAAAACAATTAACATCAATCGAACTTTCTCATATAAATGGCGGTAGTATTCCATATGGATGGTATTCTCCGTTTCATATGATTAGCGATAATGTACTATGTAGAAATGGATATTCATATAATAAAGCTAATCTTGATAATGGTAAATGTATCATTGATTGGGGCAACATAGTTGGCAATGTTGCTAATAATATAGGTGCCTCACTAGGAGACTTACACAATCCCTTACCTTAAAATATAAATTATATAGGAGGTCACGTAAATGACAGACCCAATTAAAACTGCTCAGGCACTGATAACTGAGTTAAACAAAGCTTACCAAGCATGCAAACAGGCAACCGCTGACGACGTCCGCTTTCAGGAGCAACTAAACTCTATTCTTGGTTTTCTAGCCAAGGCTGAAACAGTGGATAATCGAGTCTTAATTGAACTGGAAAAATTTTACCAGACTTCCAGTCTTCTCATGGGACTCAGCGCTCTCGATCCAGATGCTCCTACTCGCGCCGCTTGGCGAGCCTATGACCATTTCCACTTTGACCAAGTCAAGACCAAGTTGAGTCTCTACGGACCAACCATTCTCTTGTAAAAAAATAAAAGAAGTTGAGACAGACTGAACTCAACTTCTTTTTTAATATCATATAAGCAATGTTAGTCCTGCATCTGACGTTTTACCTGATAAGGCAAATACAAGACTAGTAAAACCAAACCAGCTCCCAGTAAGGCTAGAAGGGCTAGTTTTTCTTGGAAGGTAATCAACCCAACAACTAATTCCACAAGTAAAACAAAACTGGTCAATCCTCGGACTACCGCCTGCAAGCCTTTTTCCTTTTGCCCCTTGTCCAGTGGAAAGAGTTGGGTCAAATACTGGTAGTCAAAGGCATGATAGAGGGCCAGCAACTGGAAGAGCAAGAGGTAGTTAAAGAGAACCACCACTGCTGTCGCAATCCAAGCCTGCTCGATAAAGACCTGCGCCAGTAAGGAAAGCAAGAGCAGACGCAGACTGAGCGCAAAGAGATCTCCATTTCGCAAATAAGAACGCAGATAGAGATTTTGCCAAATCTTCCCAGGCACCTTCTGAACAACCTTTAGGATAAAGTCCAGATAGGCACGACGCTTGACGCTGTTTGAAATTCCCTTTACCTGCGTAAAGAGGGCAAAGAAACGAAGCAAGACTTGCTTACGCTTGCTTTCTTGAGAAATGACATAGTCCCAGTCCAGTCTATTTTCAAAGAAAAATTTGCTGGCCTTTTGACGAAAGAGGAAATATTTTCCTACCCCCAATAAAAGTACATAGAGCAGAAAAACTGGCAAGCCATAACCCATTGCCAAAAATAAAGGCGCAAATAAAAGCAAGAAAAGGGTCTGGACAAAGAGCCAAAAGACTAGGGAAATGCCAGTTTGACGCTTGAGATGGAGCTTGATTTCCTCTTCTCCAACCAAGAGAAAGAGCTTGTCTGGAGCCTCCATATAGGTGGCAATTCCTCCCCAAAGCAAAAGTAAAACAGAGGTAATTCCTACAAACAAAAGAATAGGCCAATGATTTTCAGGAAAATCTTGCAAGAGTTGACTGTACTGGTAGGCTAGAAAACCGATGAGAACCAGCAGGAACAAGACAAAGTGGTCATTGAGAACATAGCGCAAATAACCAAGACACTCCTTACGAAAGCCTGCTTTCTCTTTAAAAACAAGTCTTTCATAGCTCCTCCTCTTTGGTCAGAGCCAAGTAAATATCATTCAAACTAGCCTCAGGTATATCAAATGCTTCGCGCAGTTGCAGGAGATTTCCCTTAGCACGCACTTCCCCTTTGTGAAGAATGACAAAAGCATCACACATCTTCTCCGCCGAATCCAGCACGTGGGTACTCATGAGAATAGACTTGCCTTTTTGCTTTTCCACTTCCAAAAGCTGAATCAAGTCCGCAATCGCCAGCGGATCGAGACCAAGGAAAGGCTCATCCACGATAAAGAGACTCGGATCCACCACAAAAGCACAGATAATCATGACCTTCTGCTTCATCCCTTTTGAAAAATGAACAGGGAACCAGTCTAATTTCTGGTCCAGACGGAACATTTTTAACAGAGGTTCTACTCGATCAAAAGCCACTTTCTGCTCAATACCATAAGCCATGGCAACCGTTTCGATATGCTCTCTGAGGGTCAATTCCTCATACAGACTAGGCGTTTCAGGAATGTAGCCAATTTGCTTGCGGTAGCTCGTTGCATCTTCTTGCAGGGTCAAGCCATTGATATTGATAGAACCGCTATAAGGTGTCAACAGACCAATAATCTCATTAATAGTCGTCGATTTCCCAGCACCATTGAGACCAATCAGACCGACCAACTGCCCACTTTCAACAGTAAAAGACACATCTTTCAAGACAGGGACATGAACATAGCCACCTGTCAGGTTTTTAATTTCTAACATATTTTCTCCAAATCTGGTATAATGTAGCTATATTATATCAAAATTCAATACAGTAGAGGTAGATTTTATGTCAGATTGCATTTTTTGTAAAATCATCGCAGGGGAAATTCCTGCTTCAAAAGTATATGAAGATGAGCAGGTTCTTGCCTTTCTTGATATCTCTCAAGTGACACCAGGACACACCTTAGTCGTGCCAAAAGAACACTATCGCAATCTCTTGGAAATGGACGCTACTAGCGCCAGCCAACTCTTTGCCCAAGTACCAAAAGTGGCTCAAAAAGTCATGAAAGCTACCAAAGCTGCTGGTATGAATATCATTGCCAACTGTGAAGAAATCGCAGGGCAAACCGTCTTTCATACCCACGTTCACCTCGTGCCTCGCTACAGTGCGGACGATGACCTCAAGATTGATTTTATCGCCCACGAACCAGACTTTGACAAACTTGCTCAAGTCGCTGAAACCATCAAAAATGCCTAAGGAGTTGCTATGAAATTATCCAATCTACTGCTATTTGCAGGAGCTGCAGCCGGAAGTTATCTGGTTACAAAAAATCGCCAAACCATCACAGATGAAGTCTTGAATACCACTGACCGCGTTCAAGCTATCAAGGACGATGTAGATATTATCCAAAACAGCCTGCAAATCATCGACCAACAAAAAGAACTCATCAAGGAATACCAAGAAGACCTGACTTACAAGTTTAAGGTCTTGGAAAAGGATATCCAGACTAGACTAGCTGTGATTAAAGAAACACAGGAAATCGAAGATAAGTAAAAAGAGCTCGACGGCTCTTTTTAAAACGTAAACAAGTTATATCCCATCAACTATGCATCATAATTTAGGCAACTCATACTCAATAAAAATCAAATAGCAAACTAGAAAGCTAGGCGCAGGCTGCTCAAAACACCGTTTTGAAGTTGTGGATAGAACTGACGAAGTCAGCTCAAAACACGGTTTTGAGGTTGTAGACAAACCGGCGCTGACGTGCTTTGAAGAGATTTTTGAAGAGTATTATTCACCGTTTCATAACTAAATCGAAGACTTTCCCAGGCTTTCCGCCGTAATGAAAACACCTGAAACAGCTTCGTTTCAGGCGTCCGGAAACTTTAAGACCTAGGTTCAAAGTTTAGGTATGGAACTTCGAAGAAGGTCGCTACCGTCCGTCATTACTTAAGGAAAGTCTTAAAAAATCTATAAAGTAAAAAGAGCCCAACGGCTCTTTTTGTTTATACTCAATGAAAATCAAAGAGCAAACTAGGAAGCTAGCCGCAGGCTGTACTTGAGTACGGCAAGGCAACGCTGACGTGGTTTGAAGAGATTTTCGAAGAGTATTATTCTCCTTCAAAGGCATCTTTAATATGGTCAAAGAAACCTTTTTTCTTTGGATTGACTTTCAAGTCACCTGCAGCTGCGAATTCTTTAAGTGCTGCTTTTTGACGGTCGTTCAATCCTGTCGGAGTCACGACATTAACGGTAACGTATTGGTCACCAACTGCACCGCCACGAAGGCTTGGAGCTCCCTTGCCACGTAGGCGGAATTTCTTACCAGTCTGAGTTCCCTCTGGGATAACCAATTCAACATCACCGTGAACAGTTGGAATATCTACTGTATCACCAAGAGCTGCTTGAACAAAGTTGAGGTTGAGATTGTAGAAGATAGTAGTCCCTTCACGTTCAAACTTATCGCTGGCTTCCACGGAAACCACCACATACAAGTCACCATAAGGTCCACCGTTAAATCCAGCTTCACCTTGACCAGCTAGGCGAATTTGTTGACCCGTTTCCACACCAGCAGGAATTTTGACATGTACGCTATGGGCTTGTTTTTCATGACCTGTTCCGTGACAGGTTGTACATGGATCTTTGATTTCTTTTCCGCGACCATGACAGACATCACAGGTTACTTGGCGACGCATCATACCAAGCGGAGTCTGTGTATCGACGTTAATGACACCAGCACCATGACAGCGTCCACAAGTGACTGGGCTTGTTCCTGGCTTAGCACCAGAGCCATTACATGTACGACAGCTAGCTTCACGGTTGTATTTAACTTCTTTTTCAGCTCCAAAAATAGCTTCTTCAAAGGTCAAGTTCACACGATACTGGAGATCATCCCCTTGACGAGGAGCATTTGGATTGCGTGAAGCACCGCCTCCACCGAAGAAACTTGAGAAAATATCCTCAAAACCACCAAAGCCACCTGCCCCGTTGAAACCGCCAGCTCCACCACCGAAGCCTCCAAATCCACCATTGGCGCCTGCAGCACCATATTGGTCATAGGCTGCACGTTTTTGGTCGTCACTCAAAGTCTCATAGGCTTCCTGAACTTCCTTGTACTTTTCCTCAGCACCAGGCTCTTTGTTGATATCTGGGTGGTATTTTTTCGAAAGCTTACGATAAGCCTTTTTGATCTCGTCTGCCGAAGCGTTTTTGGACACCCCCAGACGATCATAAAATTCAGTATTGTTCATAATTCAAGATACAAAGGGCGTCAAACGGACACAGCCAAAATAGGGGTTTTGACGACGGACGCTTGCGTCCTAGAAAAAACTATCTTTTTGGCACAGTCCGTAGCCCGTGTTCAATTCCCTGAACACATTTGTTCCTTTCTATTGATATTTTGAATCAAACCTCCATTTAGGTCGGGTTCAATTCCTTTCTTTTATATTGAGTCAGAAACTTTGGAACCCGTGTTCAATTCCCTGAACACATTTGTTCCTTTCTATTGATATTTTAAATCAAACCTCCATTTAGGCCGGGTTCAATTCCTTTCTTTTATATTGAGTCAGAAATTTTGGAACCCGTGTTCAATTCCCTGAACACCCTTGTTCCTTTCTATAATTTTCATGTAAATCTTTAGAGGATGTTTTCTATACTCTGCTTCACTTGATCAAACTCTTCATCTGATAGAGTAAATATCAAATCCTCTTCAGCATACTCGTTCTGTTCTTTAAAATAGTTTTCCGTATTCTCTGCCAATCCTAAACCAAGAATCACTTTTCTTGCAAACTCTTGATGTGCAAAACCGATAGCCGTAATGATTTGTTTATCTTGGACAAGAACTTTCGGTTGGAAATTCTCACGTGGAAGAAATTCAAAATAGTCAAAGAAGTTTTGCCAAATTCCACCTGTAAATTTCGTGTTGTTCAACAAGCCTGCTTTCGCCAATAAAAGGGGCGCTGAAGAAATGGCTGCAATTAGGATATCTTGCTCATTAAGACTTCTCAAAAACGAGATCAATTTCTCATCTTGTAGAGCAGAACCTATATTTACCATTCCTGGCAAAATCACACAAGAATAATCTTCTATACGGATTTGATCCAATGTTTTCGTCGGTTGACAGGGCAAACCATCCTCAGAGACCACCATCGAATTCTCAGAAGCTACATAATCAATCATGATATCAAAAGACAGAGCTAAAGTACTTGTTAAAGTGGTTATCTCATAAAGAGAAAAATTAGGATAAATGACACAAAGTACTTTTTTCATACGCAACATCCTCTATTTTACCGAAAAACAGAGGCTGGGTTGCAACCTCTGGATTTCTTCCTATCATTACGACGTTCAAAAATAAAGTCGATTATACTTTGTTTTTGAACTAGTAAGGCATTTAGGCAAGTCGCCATAGCTATTGCCGTAGAAAGACAATCACTTTAGTGATTAGTCATTCTTAACGAGTTAGGCTTAACTGAGTTTCGGCTAAAAACTTCGGAAAAAAGATAAGCCATCTTTTGTGCATCGCACAAGGCAATTGTTTCCTATTTTTCTTTCGTTTTCTTAACGCCTCAACATCTTACGAATCGAGCACGCCCTAACCTCTTGGTGAAAAAGATAAATCTTTCTAGAAACTAAAGTTTCTGCGTCAGATTTCCTATTTTCACTGTGAGGTTTTAACGGGCTTTGCATCTTACTTTTCAGTAAACTCTCCGTCTACGACGTCATCACCTGCGTTTCCTGTTGCTTGTGCACCTTCTGCTCCTGCTTGAGCTTGTTGCGCTGCTGCGGCTTGTTCGTAGAGTTTAACAGCAAGGCCTTGAGCTTTTTCGTTCAACGCTTCAAGTTTTGCTTTCATGTCGTCCAAGTTGTTGTCTTCTTGAGCTTTCTTAAGATCATCAAGGGCAGCTTGTGCAGCATCACGTTCTGCATCGAAGCCTTTGCCTTCAGTTTCTTTGATTGTCTTTTCAGTCGCAAAGATAGCTTGGTCTACTTCGTTACGAAGGTCAACTTCTTCTTTACGTTTCTTATCTGCTTCAGCGTTTGCTTCTGCATCTTTCATCATGCGGTCGATTTCTTCATCAGTCAAACCTGAGTTTGATTGGATCACAATAGTTTGTTCTTTTTGAGTTCCAAGGTCTTTAGCTTTAACAGACACGATACCGTTCTTGTCGATGTCAAATGTTACTTCGATTTGAGGAATTCCACGAGGTGCAGCTGGGATGTCTGTCAATTGGAAACGTCCAAGAGTCTTGTTATCTGCTGCCATTGGGCGTTCACCTTGAAGAACGTGGATATCAACGGCTGGTTGGTTGTCTGCTGCTGTTGAGAAGACTTGTGATTTAGATGTTGGAATTGTTGTGTTGCGATCGATGAGTTTTGTGAAGACACCACCCATTGTTTCGATACCAAGTGACAATGGTGTTACGTCAAGAAGGACAACGTCTTTGACATCACCAGTAATCACACCACCTTGGATCGCAGCACCCATAGCAACTACTTCGTCAGGGTTTACTGATTTGTTTGGTTCTTTACCAGTTTCAGCCTTAACAGCTTCTACAACGGCTGGGATACGAGTTGAACCACCAACAAGGATAACTTCGTCGATTTCTGACAAGCTTAAACCTGCATCAGAAAGGGCTTGACGAACTGGAACTTTTGTACGTTCTACAAGGTCACGAGTCAAATCGTCAAATTTCGCACGAGTCAAAGTCATTTCCAAGTGAAGAGGTCCAGCCTCACCTGCAGTGATAAACGGCAAGCTGATTTGTGTTGAAGTTACACCAGAAAGGTCTTTCTTCGCTTTTTCAGCTGCATCTTTCAAACGTTGCATTGCCATCTTGTCAGTAGACAAGTCAATACCGTTTTCTTTCTTGAATTCTGCTACCAAGTGGTCGATGATTTTTGGTCAAAGTCGTCACCACCCAGTTTGTTGTCCCCTGCAGTTGACAATACGTCGAAGACACCGTCACCCAATTCAAGGATAGAGACGTCGAATGTACCACCACCAAGGTCGAATACCAAGATTTTTTCTTCTTTATCAGTCTTGTCCAAACCGTAAGCAAGGGCTGCTGCAGTTGGTTCGTTGACAATACGTTCTACTTCAAGACCAGCGATTTTACCAGCGTCTTTTGTTGCTTGACGTTGAGCATCGTTGAAGTAAGCTGGAACTGTGATAACAGCTTTGGTTACTTTCTCACCAAGGTAGTCTTCAGCGTAGCCTTTCAAGTATTGAAGAATCATAGCTGAGATTTCTTGTGGAGTGTATTCTTTTCCGTTTGCAGAAACTTTTTCAGAAGTACCCATCTTAGACTTGATAGAGATAACTGTATCTGGGTTTGTGACTGCTTGACGTTTTGCAGCGTCACCAACGATGATTTCGCCGTTTTTGAATGATACTACAGATGGAGTTGTGCGGTTACCTTCTGGGTTTGCGATGATTTTGCTTTCAGTTCCTTCAAGAACTGCAACTGCTGAGTTTGTTGTACCTAAGTCAATACCGATAATTTTAGACATGTGTTTTTCTCCTTGATTTTATCTTTTTTTCTTTTAGATACTCTTCTTAAGTGGCTACGCCGTCAGAGCTTGACTTCGTCAATCTCTTTGACTAAACTTTGAGCCTAAGGTCTCAAAGTTTGCGCAAATAGCGCCACGGCGAAGAGTATCGTCTTTGGTTCGCTTCGCTCACTATTGCAAAGCCAAACATATTTTATCTTTCTTCATAGTTTATTGTCGTTTCGGACAAGTTTTCTATTATGTATGCTGCAACCGTCAGAATTGCCTAGTTGTAAACAACTACCATGGCTGGGCGTAGGATGCGATCATGGAGTTTGTAGCCTTTTTGGAAGACTTGGGCAATGGTATCTGCTGGGTGTTCATCATCTGCTGGGAGAGTTTGGATAGCCATATGGTAGTTATGGTCAAATTCGCCATCAGCTGCGATTTCTTCGATTCCTTCTTCTTTCAAAGCGTGAATCAAGCTTTCTTGCACCATTTCCAAGCCCTTCTTCACATCATCTGTCAAACCTTCAACTGCGAGTGCACGCTCAAGGTTGTCCAAAGAAGGGAGAATCGCTTTTGCCAAGTCCTGGCTACGATAACGTTGCAAGTTTTGACGCTCTTCATTGGCACGGCGTTGGATATTTTGCATTTCCGCATGAGCACGAAGATATTTGTTTTCGAACTCATCTGCACGTTCATTTGCCAAGTCCAATTCAGACTTCTCAGGAGTTGTTTCTTCTACCGTTTCCACAACTTCCTCTTCTTGAACTTCTTCTACTTCTTCATTTTTTATATCTTGGGCCATTTTCGCCTCCTTTAATGATTTCAATCTTAATGTACTTCGTAATGATTACTGCTGAGGTAGCGGTAAAAATCTGTCAACTTCATGGTCAAAACACGATTGACAACATTGACTTGGTTGATTAGCTGTTGGTAATCCAGATTGACTGGTCCGATAATAGCTAGAATTCCAACTCCCCGATAAGGAATGAGGAACTTGCTACTAATCACCGCTAGGTCAGCTAGACAGGACTCTTGACTGTCTGCAACACGGACATTTTGCATCTGATCTTCACGCAACCCCTCACGAATCTCCAGAGCCACCTTTTGCGGTTGATCAAAGAACTGATAGGCTGCTAAATTGGCAAAATTCAAGAGATTGACCTTGCCCGCCACCACAATGTTTCGTTGAACATTTCCTTAAAGATATGTTCAAAGAGATCGATCACATTGTCCGTTGTTGTAAAGTAACGCTGGATAATCTGCGGAATCTCCGTCCGAATCTTGTAGTGAATATCTAGAACGGTGTGGTCGAGGAAACGTTCCTGAATGATGCTCGTCAGTTTCAGCAAATCCTCCTGCAAAAAGTTCCTTGGAATCAGAAACTGACTGGTAACCGTTCGTGACTCGTCTAGGGTAAATACTGCCAAGGCTGTATGTTGCCCCAAAACAACGATATCAAAGGCTGTCAAACGTTGCCTGCTCGGCTCAACATCCAGTGCTACTACCGTACAGCCACTCAAGTCTGTCAGTAGATTAGCAGCCTCTTGCAGAATATCCTCCAATTTGAAGAATTCCTGATCAAAGGCTTTGACAATCTCATATACCTCATTTTCAGCCAATCGGTCAAAATCCAGTGAGTGTTTCACATAGTACTGAAAACCAGCAACACTTGGCATCCGACCACTTGAAGTATGAGCCTTCTCAAGCAAACCTTTCTTTTCTAGAGCCGCCATGTCATTACGAATGGTTGCACTGCTAGAGTTAATAGACTCTTGCAAGGCTTTGGATCCGACAGGTTCGTGCGTTTTGGTAAAGATGTCAATAATCAGATTTAAAATATCCTGCTGACGCTCTGTAACCATCTCATCATTCCTCTCTGTCTGATCGATTAGCACTCGATACACTCAAGTGCTAACTTATGATTCTATTATACACCCTTAGAAGAGAATGTCAAGATAAAAACTCAAAAAATTAGCACTCTTTTATCAAGAGTGCTAAAAATCAGTCTAAAGACCTAGAAACTTACTGTTCATCTACTTGGTATTTACTTTTTAGTCTGAAATAACCATAGATTAGATAAGAAATCAGAAAAGCATATAAAAGAAAAATAATGAAGAAAGACATAGAAAGCTCCTCTTTAAATAAACTTATACAAACAACAAGACCACCTGAGAAAGCAACTGTACATGAACGAAGTCTATTTCGCATGACTTCCCATCTGAGCCCCTTACTCATATAGACTTGATCCTCTGGAAGTAAATTAGAAGACGATTTACGAAGAATCGAACAAAAACCTCTTTCTATCAATTCCCAACCTCTATTTCTAAAATCTTGCAGTTCATGCTTATATTTTTTAAGAAATCTAGAATCATAGATACGGTAGATGACATCGTCTGGTTGACATTGGTCAAAATAGAAAAAACCAAAACGACTCGTTCTATACCTCCAACCTTTCAAGTGCATCTCATGTAAATATTCTTCTTTCTTATCCTCATCAAGAATCGTAAAAATCCGAAATTGCTTTTTATTTATCATGACTTCCCCTCCAATTTTGAGCATACCTATCCCATCATAAATCTGATAATTCCTTCTTTTTATGCCATAACTTCCAGCTAATATAGGCAACTATTAACAAAAGGATTAAAAACAAGAAAACATCTAGCCCGACCGCAAGAAAACTCCATAGACCATACGCATTACTCCTATTGAGCAATTTAAGTAAGAATGGTATATGTATGGCTAGCAAAAGTAAAACAGGTACTAATCGCAGTCTTAAAATGCGATTAACCATAGCTAACTTCCCAGCAGCGTCATTATAGATTTCAAATTCTGCATCCGATTCAATTTCAGAATGAAGCTTTCTAAAGTAGGAAAAACCATTAAAGTCTGTAATATGCTCCCAACCACAATCTTTAAATAGTTGTAAATAGGAGGCTCTATAGGATTTTCTCATGGGATAAAAGTCCAACTGATAAGACACCTGCTCCGGTTGGCACTTTTCAAAAGTATACTTAACCGCAACTACTAAGTTAGAGTAGGTTACTTCTTTGAGTTTCCAGCCCTTAGCATGCATTTCTCTAAAGTATAGAGCTTCCCTCTCATAATCCGCAATTGTAAAAATTCGATAAACAATTTTCTTTTCCATCATCCTTCCTCCCGACTATTTCTGTAGAGGCGTTCAATACGCTTCAATTCAATCTCTAAAACTTTTCGTCCCAAGTCTGTAATCTGATAGATTTTACGCTTCTCCTCTTCTCGGACAAAGGAAATCAAACCATCCTTTTTCCATCTTTGACAAGGTCCCATACATAGTTCCAGGACCAATCAAGACTTGCGAATCCGTCATCTCCTTGACCTTTTGCGTAATACTGTACCCATGACCTTCCTTTTTGCAGACAGAACAAGATATAAAAAAACCCGTTTCCGTCATCGGAATATAAACTCGACGAATCTTATCCGTTAATTCCATTTATAGCCGCCTCCTATCCAGTTCGATATATCGCACTTCGTTATATAAAAATATATCACACCTCGATATAAAACACAAGAAAAAAAGACCGCCCTCAGGCAATCTTTTCTTCTATATTAGTATTAGTAAAGATCTAAATAGTTATCAATTTCCCATTGTGAAACGAAGGTAGCATAACTTGCCCATTCGATTCGTTTGGCTTCAAGGAAACTAGTATAGATATGTTCTCCAAGAGCTCGCTCTGACAACCTCATCTTCTGTCAAAGCCTTCAAAGCGTTGTGAAGGGTTGACGGAAGGTCTGTAATACCAGCTTCCTTGCGCTCTTCTGCTGTCATGATGTAGATATTTTCTTCGATAGGAGCTGGTGCTTCGATTTTATTTTCAATACCATGCAAACCAACCTCCAAAAGAACCGCCATAGCAATGTATGGGTTTGCCATCGGATCCACTGAACGCAACTCAAGACGAGTTCCCATACCACGTGAAGCAGGCACGCGCACAAGTGGCGAACGATTACGACCAGCCCAAGCAATGTAAACAGGCGCTTCATAACCTGGAACCAAACGTTTGTATGAGTTAACCGTTGGGTTCATGATGGCAGTATAGTTGTAGGCATGCTTAATCAAACCACCAAGGAAATAGTAGGCCGTTTCTGACAACTGCATTCCTTTTGGATCATTTGGATCAAAGAAGGCATTATTTCCTTCTGCATCAAACAAGGACATATTACAGTGCATACCTGATCCAGCAATACCAAATTTTGGTTTTGCCATAAAGGTTGCGTAAAGCCCATGTTTGCGAGCAATAGTTTTAACAACAAGTTTGAAGATTTGAATCTTATCACAGGCACGGAGAACTTCATCGTACTTAAAGTCAATCTCGTGTTGACCAACCGCAACCTCGTGGTGACTCGCTTCTACTTCAAATCCCATTTTAGTCAAGACATTGACAATCTCACGACGTGTATTGTCCGCAAGGTCAGTAGGCGCCAAATCAAAGTAGCCACCCTTGTCATTTACTTCAAGTGTTGGGTCTCCATTTTCATCCAGTTTAAATAGGAAGAATTCTGGCTCTAGCCCAAGGTTGAAAGATTTGAATCCCACTTCTTCCATGTGACGAAGAGCACGTTTGAGATTGCCACGAGGGTCACCTGCAAATGGTTCACCTTCTGTTGTATAGACATCACAGATCAAACCTGCAACACTTCCGTTTTCATCTCCCCAAGGGAAGACTGTCCATGTATCCAAGTCAGGATGCAAGTACATATCTGATTCATTGATACGTACAAAACCTTCGATAGAAGATCCATCAAACATAGCCTTGTTTGACAAGACTTTATCTAACTGTTCATCTGTGGCAGGAATTTCGACGTTTTTCATGGTTCCCAAAATATCTGAGAACATGAGACGAATAAAGGTAACATTTTTTTCCTTGACTTCACGACGAATATCTGCAGCTGTGATTGGCATGAGTTTTCTCCTTAATGTATGACTACTTGCGGTTGCCTAACCGCGACCAAAAGGTGACCGTACTGAAGCAAAGCGACCCTGTTGGAGGAGTTCATTGTGAAGTGCACGACGCACCTCAGTCTGACTCACCGCTTTCTTGGATTTCGCTTCACGTTCAGCATATTTTTTCTTAATGGCAGCGATATTATAACCTTCAGAGATATAATCTTTGATTTCGAGCAGACGATCCATGTCATTCAAGGAATACATGCGACGGTTCCCTTCGTTTCGATCAGGTTTGATCAACTCTTGATCTTCATAATAACGAATCTGACGCGCCGATAAATCGGTCAACTTCATAACACTGCCGATAGGAAAAACAGCCATATTTCGGCGAAATTCTTTTTCCTTCATTTACAATTTCCTTCTTTCTGTCTATTATAGTCTAAAAAAAGACAAACGTCAATTGATAATGTTATAAAATGTAACATTATTTTTCTTTTTTTTCTAAAAAGAGCCGAATGCGGTCAATATCGTAATTTACCAAAATTGCGACAAAAACTCCCATGAAAGTTTCTGATACACGCGCAAATACGTACAAAATCGTTTCGCCACTCGGAATCGATAGGGTAATGATTAACATAGCTGCTACACCACCAATAACACCTGCTTTGTTATTCATGGCTACATTTGTCATAATGGTTAACATGGTGCAGATTGGAACAACTACCAAGGTCACCCAAAAAGCTTCATGGAAAAAACCATTCAATAGGAAGAAGACCAGAGCATAGAGGCCACCGATACTATTGCCTAGAATACGCGAAGTCCCAAAATGAACACTCTTATCAAAGCTCTCCCTCAGGCTAAAAACGGCTGTCAAAGCACCAATTTGAAGACCTTTCCAACCAAAAAAGCCAAAAATCAAGAGAACTAGAAAAACAGCAATACCTGTTTTAAAGGTTCGCATACCAAGTTTGAACTGGGATTTATCGAATTTATATTTTTTAAAATAACTCATAATCTCAACTTTCTATTTCCATTTTATCATAAATTGGCTGATTTTATGAGGAATAGTTGAGAGGAAGCGTTTTTATTTTGAGCAAAAGAAAAGAGGAACTTTCACTCCTCTCTTCTTTGATTTATTTATGAAATCTTATTTTTCTGTAAGTGCAGCCAAACCTGGCAATACTTTTCCTTCAAGAAGTTCCATTGATGCTCCACCACCAGTAGAGATCCATGAGAATTTGTCTGCGCGACCAAGGTTGATTGCTGCGGCAGCTGAGTCACCACCACCGATGATTGATTTAACGCCTGGTTGTTTCACGATAGCGTCCATCACACCGATTGTACCAGCTTGGAAGTCTGGGTTTTCAAATACACCCATAGGTCCGTTCCATACAACTGTTTTGGCACCAGTCAAAGCTTCGTCAAATTTGGCGATAGATTTTGGACCGATGTCAAGACCAAGGAAGCCTTCAGAAACTGCTTCACCTTCAGTGTCACGCACTTCAGTGTAACCAGCAAATGCGTTAGCTTCTTTTGAGTCAACTGGCAAGATCAATTTACCGTTTGCTTTTTCAAGAAGAGCTTTCGCAACATCCAATTTGTCTTCTTCTACAAGTGAGTTACCGATTTCGATACCTTGTGCTTTGTAGAATGTGTAAGTCATACCACCACCGATAAGGACTTTATCAGCTTTTTCAAGCAAGTTTTCGATAACACCGATCTTGTCTGAAACTTTTGAACCACCAAGGATAGCCACAAATGGACGTTCTGGAGTTTCAACTGCTTCTTGGATGTAGGCAATTTCGTTTTCAAGAAGGAAACCAGCAACTGCTTTTTCAACGTTTGCTGAGATACCAACGTTAGATGCGTGTGCACGGTGAGCTGTACCGAATGCATCGTTTACGAAGATACCATCTCCAAGTGATGCCCAGTATTTACCAAGTTCAGGATCGTTTTTAGATTCTTTCTTGCCGTCAACATCTTCGTAACGAGTGTTTTCAACCAAGAGAACTTGTCCATCTTCAAGAGCGTTGATAGCTGCTTCCAATTCAGCACCACGAGTGACACCTGGGATAAATTTAACTTCTTGTCCCAACTTAGCAGCCAAGTCAGCAGCTACAGGAGCAAGTGATTTACCAGCTTTGTCTGCTTCTTCTTTTACACGACCAAGGTGAGAGAAGAGGATAGCACGTCCACCTTGTTCAAGGATGTACTTGATAGTTGGAAGAGCTGCAGTGATACGGTTATCGTTGGTAATCACGCCATCTTTTACAGGTACGTTGAAGTCAACACGAACGAGAACTTTTTTCCCTTTCAAGTCAACGTCTTTAACAGTCAATTTTGCCATTAGATATGACTCCTTCTTTTTTTTATACGTGTTAATTATATCACAAAATCAGCAAAAGAGATAGAAAAACCCTAAACTTTTCGAGTTCTCTATTCCATATGGCAGAATTGACATTAACTTTGCTTATCAGATGAAACCTTTATCCACTTTCATCTCTAATTAAATCTATCTTGATACTTTTTATTAAATAACCACTGCAGATTGATGAGGGGTTTACTCTGTACATCAAGTATGGGTTTAAGGGTCTCTCTAATTTCATCTAAAACTAGTTGTTGATTGAATTCAATATCATTATAATGTTCATCAAATGCACTTTGAATACGAAAAACTTCATCGAAGAGATAATGATTATCAGTACCGGAATGAAACATTAAATAATCTCCTGATGCAGAGAATATTGACTCCTTTCCCTCAATATTTCTAGCTATACTATTCATTCCATCATCGTCATAGCGGATTCCTTCTATTTCTGGTGTATAAACCCACCACATATTTTCAATCAACATAACTAAGTCGGGCTCTGTTCCCTCCTTATGGGGTATCTGTTGGGCATAGTAGACCGAATAATATTTCAAGTTGCTATAAGCGTATAAACTCAACCCTAAAAATACAACCACCCCTATACTAAATACTAGGATAGTTCCTATAATGATTCCTTTTAATGCTTTCATCTTTAATTAAACCTGTCCTGATACATTTTATTAAACAACCACTGCAGATTGATCCGAGGTTTGGGCTGAGCATCAATAACTGGAGCAAACACCTCCCTAATCTCCTGTTTTATTTCAGCTTCATTAATCTCTTTTTTGGGTTGCTCTCCTGATAAGTCAGTCACATGGAAAAATCTAAAGGTACTATCAAAAGCTACAGTTACACTATTTTTATGATATAAAAAATTCCCCATAGAGTTAGACAAAACTACTTCGGCTTTGGTATTTTCAATAGCATTATTCCCATCATCATCGTAGCGAATCCCCTCAATTTTCGGGGTATAAATCGAACCCATATTTTCAATCAGCATAACTAAGTCGGGCTCTGTCCCCTCCTTATGGGGCATCTGTTGCGCATAGTAGACCGAATAATATTTCAAGTTGTCATAAGCATATAAACTCAACTCTAAGAAGACAACCACCCCTATACTAAATACTAGGATAGTTCCTATAATGATTCCTTTTAATGCTTTCATCTCTAATTAAATCTGTCCTGATACAGTAGATTAAACAACCACTGCAGATTGATGAGGGGTTTACTCTGTACATCAAGTACCGGTTGAACGGTTTCTCTAATCTCTTCTTTTATTTTTTTTTCATCAACTGTAGCTAGATCAATTTTTTTATAATCCTTGTCAATAGCCCACTCCAGAGAAAAATTTTTATTGAATTTATAGGTTACATCGTTTTGATCGCTATAACCATAACCACCAGCAAATTCATCAAAATTTGTCGGTTTACCAGTTAGGTTAGTCGAATTTTCAATAAAATTTCTACCATCATCATCATAGCGGATTCCTTCTATTTCTGGTGTATAAATCCACCACATATTTTCAATCAGCATAACTAAGTCGGGCTCTGTCCCCTCCTTATGGGGCATCCGTTGTGCATAATAGACTGAGTTAGATAGCAAATTAATCGTAGTAACAGCATACATACTCGCTCCTATAAATACTACTAAGCCAATGCTCACTACTACAATGATTACAGAAATTACTACTTTTAATGCTTTCATCTTTAATTAAACCTGTCCTGATACTTCATATTAAACAACCACTGCAGGTTGATCCGAGGTTTGGGCTGAGCATCAATAACTGGAGCAAACACCTCCCTAATCTCCTGTTTTATTTCATCCTCATGAATTTCTCTTTTTGGCTGTTCTCCTGTGAAGTCACTTACATGGTGAAATCTGAAGGTACTATCAAAACCTATAGAGAGATGATATTTATGATATGAAAAATTTCCCATGGTTTCTGATAAAACAAAATTGTTTTTAGTGTCAATAATAGCATTTTCTCCATCATCATCGTAGCGAATCCCCTCAATTTTCGGGGTATAAATCGAACCCATATTTTCAAGTAGCATGACTAAGTCGGGCTCTGTCCCCTCCTTATGAGGCATCTGTTGCGCATAGTAGACCGAATAATATTTCAAGTTGCTATAAGCGTATAAACTCAACCCTAAAAATACAACCACCCCTATACTAAATACTAGGATAGTTCCTATAATGATTCCTTTTATTGCTTTCATCTTTAATTAAATCTGTCCTGATACATTTTATTAAACAACCACTGAAGGTTGATGAGGGGCTTAGATTGTACATCAAGTACGGGTTGAACGGTCTCTCTAATACCTTGTTTTATCTTTTTTTCGTCAATTGTAGTTAGATCAATTTTTTCATATTTTTTATTCATGGCCCACTCAAGAGAAAAATTTTTCCCGAATTTATAAGCTACATCATTTTGATCTCTATAGCTATAACCTCCATCAAACTCAGAAAAATTTGTAGGTTTACCAATCATATTGGTTGAATTTTCAATAAAATTTCTACCATCATCATCATAGCGGATTCCTTCTATTTCTGGTGTATAAATCCACCACATATTTTCAAGTAGCATAACTAAGTCGGGCTCTGTTCCCTCCTTATGAAGCATCTGTTGGGCATAGTAGACCGAATAATATTTCAAGTTGCTATAAGCGTATAAACTCAACCCTAAGAAGACAACCACCCCTATACTAAATACTAGGATAGTTCCTATAATAATTCTTTTTAATGCTTTCATCTTTAATTAAATCTGTCCTGATACAATAGATTAAACAACCACTGCAGATTGATCCGAGGTTTGGGCTGGACATCAATAACTGGAGCAAACACTTCCCTAATCTCCTGTTTTATTTCATCCTCATGAATTTCTCTTTTTGGCTGTTCTCCTGTGAAGTCACTTACATGGTGAAATCTGAAGGTACTATCAAAACCTATAGTTATATGATATTTAAGATATAAAAAATTTCCCATAGCGTCTGATAAAACTGTTTCACTCTTAGTATTTTCGATAGCATTCCCTCCATCATCATCATAGCGAATCCCCTCAATTTTCGGGGTATAAATCGAACCCATATTTTCAATCAACATGACTAAGTCGGGCTCTGTCCCCTCCTTATGGGGCATCTGTTGGGCATAGTAGACCGAATAATATTTCAAGTTGCTATAAGCGTATAAACTCAACCCTAAGAAGACAACCACCCCTATACTAAATACTAGGATAGTTCCTATAATGATTCCTTTTATTGCTTTCATCTTCTTTTTCCTTTCCTATTCCCAAACCAATTCTTGATAGGATTAACGACCCATTTCTTTACAGTGCTTACTACTGGTTTTATAACATAGCGATTTGTTGCTCGAGCGATCGGCCTTACCACCTTCTGATAAACAGGTTTAACGATTGGTTTAACAATATGATTGTAGACGGGTTTGACAACTGGTTTAACAACATAGTTATAGATGGGTTTGACGACTGTCCGATTCACAAAGCTTGCCGCAGGCTTTAGTACATGATTGTAGACGGGCTTAAGCACATTGTTGTGGATAGCTTTCGCAATAGGCTTTACTACGTGATTATAGGCAGGTTTGACAACTCCATGGTAGAAGGGTTTCGCTACTGTATTATAAGTAAAGTTTACGATTGGTTTTACTACTGGTTTTATAACCTTTTGATAGAGAGGCTTTGCTACTTTATTCACAGTAACATCAACTACTGGTTTGACAACAGCATTGTAAAGGGGTTTCACCACATTCGTTGACAAGAAAGTTACAACCGGTTTAACGAGCTTGTCATTGACAGTTTTTACTATTTTTACTTTTCAACATATAAGCTCAGCACTCCCTAAAGTAGCCAAAGTATTGCCAATTGGTGCCGTAATATGCTCCTCAATAAATTTTAATGGATGTTTATTAAAGGAAGCAACTCCAGATTTCAATGGGTTCCAGATATATTCTCGAAGAGCAGCAGAAGGATCTTCCTTTAATCGTTTTTTAAAAGCTTTGCCTTCATTGAACTTTTTTTCATTCCAATCAAGGCAAGTCCTGATAAACTCACAATGCTACCAAGCAACAAGAAATCTTTATAGCCCTCGGCAGTGGTATCTCCCGACTGCTCTTTGAGCACTTGATAATAATACTCTTGGCGTTTCTGCTCTAAACCATCTGTGCTATAATATTTTTCAATTGCTAGATCCAGATCCAAGTCTTTAAAGTCCCTATGATACTTCAAGATAAAGGCATCTATATCTGTGAGCGTGTCCTTTTCATCGATGGTTGTTAATAAGTCTCCTGTTAGAGAATTATTTTGAAAAAGAAGCGTTTTTGGAGATAAGCCAAAAAGGTTAAATGGAGAGAGGCCCGCGAAGAACTTCAATTTTTCTTTTAGAGAACTACTTTGATAAGAGGTGGCAATCGGTGCAGCCAGATGGGGAAAATCAATTGAGTATTTCGAATTTCTGTGCAATTGATATAATAAATCGTCCACATCTTGAGATAGGTGCTCTGGAGCTTCTCCAAAATCATTGGTCATGGATTGTAGACCATCATTTGCGTAAGGTACACGCGCGATGGCGTTAGCGATGGTATGGTTTATTTTATCTCGATCATTGCCATATTTTTTCCTTGCTTCATCTCCAACAGCCCTGATATAATCAAGAAACAATTTCTTCTCATCTTGATTCATCTTGGTATTGGTTAAAAAGGGATCTTTTTTAGTTGGTATCTCTTGCTTTTTGGGTTCGGTATGACTATCCTCTACTCTTTGACCTTGGTCAGTTAGCACTTGGTTTGACCCCTGAGAAAAGGATGGTAATGAGCCCCCTGCCAAAGAGGTCTCTACAGGGTGATTAGAGTTTGCTGAGGAAAAAGGATGATGGCGACTAGTACTGATAGTCTTCTCCACGTTAGGATTCGTCATTTTACTAGAAGGTTGAAGATTTTCCTTAGCTTGTGGAATCTTCTGATAAACAAAAACCTTTTCTACAGCATGTTCGACCAAGGTCTCAAATACTGTTGGCGTCACATATCCATCTACTTTCTTAGGTGTATGCTTTAGTCTTTGCCCCTCAAGAACTTTATAAGTTAGAGTACCGTACAATTCCTTCCCTTTTTCATCTTGAAACTTTAATGTTACGGGTAGTTCTTTCTGATAGACGAACTGAAGCCTTGTCCTTGCCTTATTTTCTGTTAATCTCTTAACATCTACTAATCGATAATTTGGAATATTAAGGGACTCCACTTTATAAGATTCATCATCGAAACCTTTATAAAATTCTGCTTTCCTTAATTCTTTCCCTTGTTTATCAACATACTGGACAATAATCGGTTTAGAAACTCGCGTATTGATATTTGCTTGCAAGCTGCTTCCAAAAATATCGTACCTTACAGCTATTGGGTAGTAATAAGAATCATTCACTCTTTTTGGGGCAGGCGAGTAGAAGGTATAATCAAAATTTGAAATAAAGCCAGCTCCAAGATAGCCACCTTTCGGAAGATCTTTAGAGCCATTTAGACCGACTACGCCTGAAGTAACATCATAGATAATCCCATCTTCCTTGACGAGATTAGATTCTGTCGGAATGATTTCAACTAAATTTGCAAGGTTCGTTTGAACTCCCTGAGCGGCATCAATATCGGTAGAAATGAAACTAACAAGTATGGGTTGCTCAATCTTAGTTCCATGTTTTACAATTTGATAATGTAGAGCGAGATTACTTGCATTGTTGTACAATACAACGATAGAATTCCCTGTTGCGCCTGGAATAAATTGCTCACCTGAGAAACCGAGTCCTTTTGGACGACTATCCTGAAATCCAGAATTTGAAGCCCACTCATCTTTATCACTTTCAATGACCGTCCATAGTAAATCTAAATCTATACCAGATAAGGTTTTGCCGACAAAATTGATTCGTCCACTATCACCTACATTGTTACTATATGCTACAACAGGGGTTGAGGGAGTATTGGCCTCACCAAATCGTTCACTGTCATTTAAAAGGCCATTTTCAGTTCCTTTATCAATTTCGACATATGTTTTATCAGACCAATGAAGTCCTTCTTTGCTGAGAAAGTTATCATCAGTTAGGTTATTTCCCTCAAGATTAATTTCAACATCTTTGAAAAAATCGACACCGGTCGCAGATGGATTTACCCCACCTGAGACTTCAATTTTAGTAATGCTAGGTTCAGAAGATCCACTATTTTTGTCTTCTTTTAGATTGGAAATTGCATTGTTCGGATTGCCGACAACGACATCATTTAGCGTAGATTTTGCCATATTTTCAACACTAGATTTTGTACTAGATTGTACAGCTTCATCAGCCATGACACTATAGGTACTGAGGGATAGAACCGTTGCAAAAAGAAATATCCCATGTTTTACAAATAATTTCACAACATCTCCTTAAAATTTCACTGAAATTTCATGGTATCAAATAAACTGATTAAAGTCCAGAAATATGACCGGACTGAATTTGAAGGTTATGTTTCTGAAAAACACTTTATGATGGCTTACAAGCTATTCAGTCTCAATTCAGAAAACATTGGGATGAAAGGGTGCAAAAAGCAACAACTATTTTTTAGCTGTTGCTTCTTGAAACGATTTCTTTCTAATCTCAACTTAAGAAATACTATCTATTCTTAATCTTCTCTCTCTTTTTCAAAGCTACAAGTCCATAGACGCTCATCACTCCGAGAAGTCCCAGTGCTACCAGATCAGTATCTGTTTCTACTCCTGTATTTGGCAGTTGTTTGCTTGTCGCTTCACCTTTTACTGACATTGCTAAAGGCGATTGGTCTGTTGTTGGTGAGACTTGCTCTTCTTTTGTTCCAACTTCTGTGATTTCTGGGATAGCCTCCTTAAGAACCTCAGTTGAACGAAGGGTGCGTTTGCCTTGGGCATCTACTTCTACTAGACGACGAATTTGTCCTTCCTCTCCTTTTTTTGGACAAGTTGACGTTGACCTTTTAGAAGACTTGCATTTGGTCGCTCTTGACGATTAAAGACAACTGTATCCTCTTCAATTTCTAGTTTCGGAACTCCTAAAACTAGGTCTTTTACTCCCTCAGCTGGTTGGTTGCTTGACAGAACTTTTGTACCAATTTCAACAATTTCTGAAAGAGTTTCTTTCAGAACTTCAGTTGAACGAAGGGTGCGTTTGCCTTGGGCATCTACTTCTACTAGACGACGAATTTGTCCTTCATCTCCTTTTTGGACAAGTTGACGTTGACCTTTTAGAAGATCCACATTTTGTCTTTCTTGACGTTCGAAGGCTGTTGTTTCTGTTTCAACAACCAGTTCAGGCAAAGCCTCTACTGTAGGAGCTCCTTCGTTAGGATCCATGCTGCCAACGTGGTGACTTTCTTCTGCAGGAGCTAGTTTCTTATTCAACTTTTCTTTCATCTCCGCAAAAGCTTGTGGAGTCGGTATTTGTGAAGACAATAAAGCTTCAGCTTGGGCAATCAACTCATCTTTAGGACCTTTTTCACGGACGGATTCGAGCAAGCCTTCTAATTCTTCTCTAGCAGTTTGGTAACGTTGATTTCCATCCAATCCCGCTCCAGCCTGTTTCAATTCATTCAAGGCTTTGTTGACTTCTTCTTGACTGGCATCATGGTTTTCTGCAACAGCTTTCGCTGCATTGAGTTTCTCTACTAGTACAGCTTTTTTGTCCTCACTTGAGAAGGTATAGGCAAGGGTTGACTGACGACCTTGGGCAGCAGTGATTTCTTGTTTGAGATACTCATCGTTGACAGCTGCTTTTGGAGAAACAAAGACATCAAACTCAGCTGTATGCCCCTTGTAATGCAGGGTCAAGGTCTGACGACCAGTCTTTTGAGCATCGTAGCCCGTGATTTCAACACCTTTATCAGTAAAACTGTGAGTCTCTTCTGTCTCATCATCATAGAGAACGCCGAAGCGACCTTCAGAGAGATCCAGTTTTTCTCCTACTAGATAGTCTGTTTTTGGTTTCTTAGTAATATACAAACCTCTCGCTTCTTTTGCTTTTCCTTCATCCTGTCCTGTCACTTGGACTTTCAGATCACCTGACACTGGTAAACCAAGGTATTGAAGTGTTAGGTTTTGTTCCCCTTTTTGATGAGCGTCGTAGCCAGACACCGTCACACCTGAGTGAGTAAGGTTAATCAGCTCGTCAGCTTGTCCCCCTTCGTATTGAATACGGAGTGTTCCGCCTCTAAGGTCAAGTTTTTCTCCTTCTTTATAAACCGTCTTCTTAGGTCCTTTTTTTCAAGGCTGACAGATTTAATTTTTTTTCTTTCATCCTGTGGAATCGCTACAGCCAAGGTGTTACTGATTTCTTTGTCAGGGAGTTGGGTACGATAATAGAGGAGTTTTGGTTGTTTGTCAAAGGCTAATGGAGCTGTTGCCAAGTCACCTCCAGTTTCAGTCTTCAAGGTTGCAATTGGTGTTTGTGAAGTCGCCTTGTCGTAAACGGTGATGGTTGCGCCTGCTGGAACATCAGAGAAGCCCAGTTGAACTTGGTGGTTTCCAAGTGAACGAGCGACTACCTTAGCCATTGGAATATTTTGACTTTCTGTGTCCAAGCTTTCATACATCTTCCAGTTGTAGATACGAATAGCCTTTCCAAGGTGTTCCGTTATCAGATGTAATGACATGCAAACGCCAGTCTTGGGCAGTGATTGGTTTGTCAAGAGTGATATCCGTAACGTGCGCTTTATTGCCACGGACTTCCTTAGCTAGTTTCCACTCGCCATCTGTATCCTTGTAGTAAAGATCAAAGTCCTTGGTGTTCATCAGACCATCGTTAACAGACTCACCACCAGCTCCCGCGATGATCCATTACCCATCTGACAACACTACGTGGTTGAGTCAAACGAATATCGACACTACCACTCAATTGTCCTGATGACCACTTGTCTGAAAAGACTGGTAATGGTACCGTTCAACATACCTTCAATACCTTCTCCACCTTCGGTATTCGGGAAAAGTGCTACCGATAACCTTTGCCCCTGGAACAATATTTTTCAGCCAAAGGTCTTGGGAGAGTTGTATCCTGAACAGTCATGCCCCAGTTAAAGGATGTCGACGCGACTTCTGAACGAAGTAGCATTTTTTTACCAACTGCAACGACTTTCAATTCTTGCGTCGTACCAGTCGCATTAGCAGAACGGCTAACTCTTGGCAAGTAAATGGTTGAAGCAGATGAACCTGTCAACAAACGCCAGTTATCCCCATCTTTTTCGTGAGACTTCATAGAAATCTGCATCTTGATTACCAGCAAATTGAACAACCGCTTCAGCTTCTTAGGCATTTTTTTAAGAGATTGTTTCACCACAGAAAAGGCTATGTAGGCGCTTGTGGTGCTTGGTGATTGTCTGAAATTGTTAATTGACCTAGGTTAAACTGATAATCTTTTACAGCTCCTTCATGCTCGAAGAAGAGTTTGACTGCATAGATGGTTTTTCCAGCTAATGAACTAAGATCAAATTCTTCATTTGTCCAGTTGTCAGAAAGGGTTAGCTCTTTCCATGCATCTGCATCATCGAATTTATAGTCTGGAGTTGTAGAGAAGGCTATATAAACTTTAGAACCTTTTCCTCCCTTGTGGGCAACACGAAGTTTAGTCTTCTCAGTTACTTCTAACTTAGTAGAATAAAGTCTCACATCCTGATCCGTCTTACCAGCTACATCACCAGAGAATTTAAGGGAATTTCCGCCATTGTAGGCATCTGTAAAATCATATTCTGCACGAAGTTTTTCCCCTGTTGAAGTCTGCCACCAGCGCCATGTTGGCAAGACACCTGAAACAGAACGGTAGTTCCACTCAGAATCCTTAGAAACTTTTCCGTCTACAAACCACTTTCTACCATGGCCTGTATTAAAGGAGGTAGTGAAGGTCCGGCCTACTGCTGGTGTGCGGTCTGCAACTAAATTAGCAATCCCATACCACTCTTTGTCCGCTGGTTTTTGAACTGTCGGATCTCCTTGGTAACCTGTAAAGAAGATAGCTTCGTTTTTATGGTAATCTTCACCTGTTTTTCCTAGACTGGTAATTGTATCTGGTGCAAAGAGTCCAAGTGACAAACGCAACTTGCCTTTTTCATCTAAGAGGGCATCCCATTTAACTTTTGTCTTATAAGAACCACCTTGTTGCAATTCCAATCCTGCAAAGACATCATATTGGCTACGTTCCAGCCATTTTGCCATCTCTACGGAGTGGTCATTCTTTTCCTTATTCCAGTTGAAATTGGCAAAGAATTGATCCGCAGGGACCTTGTCACCTTCTTTTTGCATGAACTGGTAGTTGTAGTCACCTAGACCGTCTTCGTGGTAACGACCATATTTATAAGTCATGGCATCGTACCAAGCATACTTGATTGGATGGTTGACTTTTTTGCGCATATTCTTTTTGTATAGAGCATGAATTGACGCATTTTTTCACCAAGAGGCGTCACTAAGTCACCCGTTGTTTCTTGGTTGATAAAATACCCATCAAAGCCATAGTACTTAGCAAGATCAACAAGTTTTCGGGCAATAGGGAAGGTGCCATCCTCATCTTGTTTCAAAGGCATGACAGAAATTTCTCTTGGTCAGCGATGCTATTTGACCAGTTGAAGAAAAGTGTTCCATAAACAGGAACTCCGTTACGATGTCCTGCATCAATGACATCTGGGGTTGGGACTAGACCTTCCCAAAAGACCATTGAATCCAAGTATTGCCAGTAGTCAAAGGCGTAGGCCTTGAATTCTTCTCCACCAACAGAAGCGTGGTCTTTGGCTTTAGAATTGGTATTTGCTAACGCCTGAACCTTGGCTCTTCTACTTGCTTTTTCATTCACCAACTGGTACTCTATGGCGCTTGGCTAGTTCAACTGAGGAACGATTGATGGGATCATCTTCACGCGCACCCGGTTCCCATTTCAACAAATCCTCCCAAGAATTAAATTTGATTTCCTTTGGTTTTAATGTTTTTTCTGTATTTTTAGGGACATCTGGCTGGACTTCTTTTTCAGTCTTATTAGCTTCTGCTACTGGCTTAGACTCATCCCCTTGGCTAGTTCCTTCAGGCTTTGCTTCTGTTTCCTTGTCAGACTTAGGTTTTGCTTCTGCAGATGGTGTTTCTGCAGTCACCTCGCTTGGTTTTTCCTCTGATTTAGCTACGCTTACTGCGTCTGCTTTTTCAGTAGTTGCAGCTTCATTGCTTGCTGGCGAAGTAGTTTCAGATGCTGTCTCTACTCCTTCTGCCTTTTCTGGCTTGTTTTCTCTCGCTTGTTCTCCTTCATTCTGCTTATCAACTTCATTGGTCGAATGCTCACTCTCTCCTGAAACAAGCTCTGTATTGGCTCCCTTATTTTCAGGAACTGCAGTTTCTTCTGCCAAGGCTGGACCAGCAAATAAAACAGCCCCAATCATCAGTGAGCAGGCACCTACTGATAACTTACGAATACTGTAACGGCAACGTCTTTCGAAAAATGGATTCTTCATTTTCTCCTCCTAAAAGATTGATCTTATTGCGCAAAAGAAAGCGCTTAACTTTCTTAGTAAAATTTTTTATCCCAATCACAGGAACCAAGATAATTCCTCCCTCATTTTAAAATATTTCTTTTAAATGTCAATATATAAAAGGAAATACCTATATCTAGGTTAGAAATTGGTAAAATTAATATAATTAAGGCTTTTTCTCACGAATTTTCTTTCTAAAATTTCATCTAAACACTTGTTAGATTTACTTTTATCCTTTAAAATAGAATAGGAGAAATTCCGTTATTATTTTTCGGAGGAAAAAGAAATGTCCATTAATTGGCAGGAAATTTTATTTCACTTTTTAGGTGGTCTAGGACTATTCTTATATAGTATTAAGACCATGGGAGACGGTTTGCAACAAGCTGCTGGAGATCGCCTTCGTTTTTACATTGACAAGTACACTAGCAATCCCTTTTTAGGTGTTCTAGTCGGAATTGTCGTGACTGCCCTGATTCAGTCAAGTACAGGGGTCACAGTTATCACGGTTGGACTGGTCAGCGCTAGCCTTCTAACTCTTAGACAGGCTATCGGAATTATCATGGGAGCCAACATCGGAACCACAGTTACTTCCTTTATCATCGGTTTCAAGCTTGGTGAGTACGCTTTACCCCTGATTTTCCTTGGAACCATGTTCCTCTTCTTTACAAAAAACAGAACAGCAAACAATATCGGGCGCATCCTGTTCGGTGTAGGGGGAATCTTCTACGCCCTCAACCTCATCAGTGCCGGTATGAGTCCGCTTAAAGATTTACCACAATTCAAGGAATATATGGTAACCTTGGGACAAAATCCTGTGTTGGGAGTTTTTGCTGGTGCGGTTATTACCGTCCTCATCCAGGCCTCTTCTGCGACAATCGGAATTTTGCAAGGTCTCTATGCAGGTGGATTCCTTGACCTTAAAGGTTCGCTACCAGTTCTCTTCGGGGATAATATCGGGACAACCCTAACCGTTATCATCGCGGCAGCAGGAGCCAATGTCTCTGCGAAACGCGTTGCAGCAACCCACGTCACCTTTAACGTATTAGGAACTATTCTTTGCTTAATCTTATTAGGTCCATTTACGTCTATGATTGAGTACTTCCAGGCACTCCTTCACCTCTCTCCTGAGATGACCATCGCCTTCTCGCACGGTGCCTTTAACGTAAGTAACACCATTGTACAATTTCCATTCATCGGAGCCTTGGCCTACTTTGTAACCAAGCTCATCCCTGGTGAAGATGAAGTTGTGAAGTACGAGCCACTTTATCTCGATGAGCATTTGATTAAACAAGCTCCATCAATCGCTCTCGGAAATGCGAAGAAAGAACTCCTTCACTTAGGAAATTATGCTTCTAAAGCCTTTGACCTTTCATACAACTACATCATTGACCTCAATGAAAAGGTTGCTGAAAAAGGACACAAGACAGAAGAAGCCATCAATACCATTGATGAAAAATTGACTCGTTACCTGATTACTCTTTCAAGTGAAGCCCTTAGCCAGAAAGAAAGTGAAGTGCTGACCAACATCCTGGATTCATCCCGTGATTTGGAACGGATTGGGGACCACGCAGAAGCACTAATCAATCTGACTGACTACCTTCAACGTAAAAATGTTGAGTTCTCTGAAGCTGCTTTGCAGGAATTGGCTGATATCTATCAAAAGACCACTGGCTTTATCAAGGATGCCCTTGATAGTGTAGAAAACAATGATATTGAAAAAGCTCAAAGCCTGATTGAACGCCATAAAAAAATCAATAATATGGAACGTGTTCTCAGAAAAACCCACATCAAACGCCTCAACAAGGGGGAGTGTTCAACACAAGCTGGGGTCAACTTTATCGACATTATTTCCCACTATACTCGTGTATCTGATCACGCTATGAATCTAGCTGAAAAGGTCATCGCTGAACAAATCTGATAACCAAGAAGCTATCCTAAATAGGATGGCTTTTCTCTTTTCCTAACCAAGAATTGCTTTTCTAGCATATAGAAAAATGCTTTGATTCACAATGGAATCAAAGCATTTTAAAGAGTTCCCCATACATAATTGCAGAAGCTGCGGTTCCTCTGTACTTGTTTTCTTCTCTCTTAATAAAGCGAGCTAAGTTGAGCAACTCAGGTGCTGGATGTTTGGGATTTAGGAGCAATTCATGATTGACCAGACCTGAGAGACGAACTGCCAGCAATTGCTCATTTGTAGTAGGTAGTTTTTTAGCAGTCTCTAGGAGAGCAGCAACTAAATCTTCACTCAAATCATGTCGAGCATGATTGTAAAGATCTTTTACAAGGCTTTCTAGGTTTGGTTCTACCATCCCTACCACCTCCCTTATGGTTTAATAATTTTTAATCAAGTCAACCGTTGAACGATCCAATTTTTTCACCAAGGCTTGTAAGAAGGCTTGAGCTTCTAGGAAGTCATCCATAGCATAGAGGGTTTGATGAGAGTGGATATAACGAGCGCAAACACCGATAGTTGTAGATGGGACACCACCATTTTTCAGATGAGCTGCGCCTGCATCCGTTCCGCCTTTTCCACAGTAGTATTGGTACTTGATACCAGCTTCTTCAGCCGTTGTCAAAAGGAAATCCTTCATCCCTGGGAGAAGCAAGTGACCTGGGTCGTAGAAACGAATCAAGGTTCCATCACCAATCTTGCCTTGACCGCCATAAACATCACCAGCAGGTGAGCAGTCAACTGCTAGGAAAACTTCTGGATCAAATTTAGTCGTAGAAGTATGAGCACCACGGAGGCCAACCTCTTCTTGGACGTTAGAGCCAAGATAGAGTTCATTTCCAAGTTTTTGACCTGACAAAGCTTCTGCCAGCTCACTTACCATAAGAACACCGTAGCGATTATCCCAAGCTTTTGAGATGATATTTTTTTCATTGGCTGTCAAGATTGCAGAGCTATCTGGTACGATGGTATCGCCAGGACGGATGCCAAAGCTTTCCGCCTCAGTCTTATCCACAAAACCACCATCAAAAATAATATCTGAAATAGCTGGCATGGTTGGTCCACCTGTTCCACGTGTCAAGTGTGGAGGGACAGAGCCTGAGATCACAGGGATTTCACGACCATCACGTGTTAAGAGTTTAAAACGTTGGCTGCTAACCACCATAGGATTCCAACCACCGATTTCTACGACACGGAAGGTACCATCTGACTTGATTTCGCTGACCATAAAACCAACTTCATCCATATGAGAAGCGACCAAGACACGCGGTGCATCCGCAGCTTGTGAATGTTTGATACCAAAAATACCACCCAAGCCATCTGTCACCACTTCATCCACGTGCGGTGTCAACTTTTCACGAAGATAAGCACGAACAGGTGCTTCATGACCTGAGATCGCAGCAAGTTCTGTTACTTCTTTGATTTTTGAAAATAATGTTGTCATTTCAGTTCCTTCTTTCTTTCATCCATTTTACCACTTTTTATAGGAGAAGGATAGCGGGAAGGTGGATTTTTAAGTTAGTATCTTCGTCTTTCTCTATCTTAGAAAAGGATAGTATTCTCTTGCATATGAAGTGAAATCTAAGAACTATTCCAAGATCAACACAACTCTTGTTTCACGAACAAAAAAACAATTTAATGGCAACATCGTCCAGATTTTATCAAAACCAACTGAAAATAATTGACTTTCCTTTCTTTTTTATTTAAAATAGTACAAAACTAGAAAAAGGAAAAAAATCATGACCAAAACAATTCTTGTTACAGGTGGAGCTGGCTACATTGGCTCTCATACCGTTAAAGCTCTTTTAAATGCTGGATACCAGGTGCATGTCTTAGATAATCTCTCTACAGGAAATCGTTCGGCTGTAGATAGTCGTGCTAGCTTTAAACAACTGGACGTTTATGATGCTAGTGCCTTAAAAACTTATTTGGAAGAAAATCAAATTGATGCTGTTCTGCATTGTGCAGGTGAAATTGTTGTGAGCGAAAGTATTGAAAATCCAAGTAAATACTTCACTGCCAATGTTGCTGGTATGAACCAAGTTCTCAAAGTCTTATCTGAAGTTGGCATTCAAAAAATCATGTTCTCTTCGACTGCTTCTCTCTATGGTAATAACTGTATTGACAAGCCTGCAACTGAAGATACCCTGCTCGACCCTGTCAACCCTTATGCAGAGACAAAACTGATGGGCGAACGAATGATTTACTGGATGGCCAATCGCTACGATTGGAAATATGTCATTTTCCGTTACTTTAATGTTGCTGGGGCTGAAATGGATGCTTCAAATGGTCTGCGTGTAAAAAATCCAACTCATATTATTCCCAATATCAACAAAACCGCATTGGGACAAAATGATAGCCTAAAAATATTTGGAGATGACTACGATACACGTGATGGTTCATGTATTCGGGATTACATTCATGTCTTGGACCTTGCACAGGCTCATGTGAAAGGAATGAACTACCTATTTCAAGAAAACAGTTCTTCTCAAATCTTTAACTTGGGAACTGAAAAAGGCTATACCGTCAAAGAAATCTTTAAAACTGCTGAAGAATTACTGAATCAAAAAATACCACACGAAATTGTTGCGCGTCGTGCTGGTGACCCAGCTAGTGTCCTAGCAGATGCTTCAAAAGCTAAAAAATATCTTGATTGGAAGGCTAGCTACTCCCTCGAAGATATTATTTTATCGGATTATCATTGGCGTGTTAAAGAAGGTAAAAACATTTTAGAATAGGAGAACAAAGGAGAAAGTCTTGTTGCTCTCTCCTTGTTTTATTTATTAAATTGTCAGAAAATTTATTGACAGATTAGAAAAATAGTGTTACATTTATATCTGCAGGTATCTTTCGATACCAAATCTACATGAAAGGACGGGGTATGAAACTTTCTCACTATTTAATTGGCTTACTTCTACTCCTAGTCTTTCTCTCTATTAGCATTGGAACCAGTGATTTTTCATGGGGAAAGCTCTTTGATTTCGACCAGCAGACCTGGCTTCTCTTTCAAGAGTCCCGTCTCCCAAGAACGATTAGCATTCTTCTGACTGCCTCTAGTATGAGCATGGCAGGACTCCTCATGCAAACTATCACTCAAAATCAGTTTGCTGCTCCGAGTACAGTTGGAACGACTGAAGCTGCCAAACTGGGAATGGTATTGAGCCTCTTTGTCTTTCCGTCGGCTAGTCTGACCCAAAAGATGCTCTTTGCTTTTGTTTCATCCATCGTATTTACCCTTTTCTTCCTAGCCTTTATGACCATTTTTACTGTAAAGGAAAGGTGGATGTTGCCTCTGATTGGGATCATCTATAGCGGAATTATCGGTTCTGTGACAGAAGTTATCGCCTATCGTTTCAATCTGGTTCAGAGTATGACCGCTTGGACCCAGGGCTCCTTCTCCATGATTCAGACTCATCAGTATGAGTGGCTCTTCTTAGGCCTCATTATCCTGATAGCCGTTTGGAAATTATCCCAAACTTTTACCATCATGAATCTAGGGAAAGAAACCAGCGAGAGTTTGGGGATTTCCTACTCCTTACTTGAAAAACTGGCTCTCTTTTTGGTGGCACTAACGACTAGTGTCACCATGATTACCGTGGGTGGCTTGCCTTTTCTCGGGGTCATCGTTCCCAATCTTGTTCGCAAGCGCTACGGAGATAATCTGAGCCAAACCAAGCTCATGGTCGCACTGGTCGGTGCCAATCTGGTCCCTAGCCTGCGATATCCTATCCCGAGTTCTAATTCGGTACCCTATGAACTGTCTGTCAGTCTTCTACTAGGAATCATTGGTAGCATCATCTTTATCCTACTTCTATGGAGAGGGGGACGAAAAGATGCAGTTTAAAAAGCAAACATACTAAGCTCTTCTGCCTTCTCATTATTCTGGCCATCGGAGCTTGCCTTCTCTACTTTTGAGCCCATCACTCACTTGTCAGCCTTTGCTTGGAAGTTGCGTTCCCAAAAGATTATCGTTTATCTCTTGGTAGCCATCGCGACTGGGATTTCGACCATTAGTTTTTCAAACCCTGACGGAAAATCGCTTCCTGACGCCTAGTATTTTAGGAATCCAATCCTTCTACGTCCTACTACAAACCCTACTACTGGTTTTTGAAAATAAGTTTCTTCAACTCGGGAAGTCTCCCATTTTAGAATTCCTAGTCTTGCTTCTGCTTCAATCCCTCTTCTTTCTTGCCTTACAAGGCTACTTGAAGACGCTGATGAAGCAAGATCTGGTCTTCATCCTGCTGATTTGTCTAGCACTCGGAAGTCTCTTTCGAAATATCAGTACCTTCCTCCAGGTCTTGATGGATCCAAACGAATACGATAAACTGCAGAACAGTCTCTTTACCTCCTTTCAACATCTCAACACTTCCATCCTAGCCATTGGTTCTCTGATTATCCTTGCTTTGACAATCTTTTTCTTTCGGAAAGCAGTCATTCTGGATGTCTTGCATCTGCAAAGAGAAACAGCTCAGATATTGGGACTCAATGTTGAAAAAGAACAGAAAGAACTCCTCTGGGGCATCGTGCTTTTGACCTCAACAGCAACTGCCCTGGTGGGACCTATGGCCTTCTTCGGCTTTATGCTAGCCAACCTCACCTACCTGATTGTCAAAGACTATCAGCACAAGCTACTCTTTATCGTAGCCATTCTGGTTGGATTTATCAGTTTGACCTTGGGGCAAGCCCTGATTGAACGAGTCTTTGCGCTGGAAATTCGCATCAGTATGATCATAGAAAGTGTAGGAGGTCTCTTATTCTTTATCTTACTTTATAGGAGGGCACGTCAGTGAAACTGGAAAACATTGACAAATCCATTCAAAAACAGGATATTTTGCAAGGTATTTCGCTTGAAGTCAGTCCTCAGAAACTGACAGCCTTTATTGGTCCAAATGGTGCTGGAAAGTCGACTCTCCTCTCCATCATGAGCAGACTGACCAAGAAGGATCAGGGGATTCTCAGTATCAAAGGTCGTGAAATAGAGAGCTGGAATTCGCAAGAACTAGCCAAAGAACTGACTATCCTAAAGCAGAAGATCAATTACCAAGCCAAATTGACTGTAGAAGAACTGGTCAGCTTTGGACGTTTTCCCTACAGCCGTGGTCGACTGAGAGCAGAAGACTGGGAAAAAATCCGAGAAACTCTGGATTATCTGGAACTGACAAACTTAAAAGACCGCTATATCGATAGCCTATCTGGCGGACAGCTTCAACGTGTCTTTATCGCCATGGTACTGGCACCAGGATACAGACTTTATCTTGCTGGACGAACCGCTCAACAATCTCGACATCAAACAAAGCGTTAGCATGATGCAGATTCTTCGGCGACTGGTGGAGGAACTCGGCAAGACCATTATCATTGTCCTCCACGATATCAATATGGCACAGTCAGTATGCAGATGAAATTGTTGCCTTCAAGGACGGCAAAGTCTTTAGCAAGGGAACAACCAATCAAATCATGCAGACTGACCTACTCAGTCAACTCTATGAGATTCCCATCACGCTAGCTGATATCAATGGTAAAAAAATCTGTATCTATAGCTAGTAACATAGAAGCTCAAGTTAGAGAACCTTCAGTCTCTTAGTCAATAAGACCAAGAGACTCCCTAAATCGTTATCACATTTTAAAAAGGAGAAATCATGAAAACATCCCTTAAACTTTATTTCACTGCCCTAGTGGCCAGCTTCTTGCTTCTACTTGGTGCATGCAGTACAAATACAAACTCAAGCACTAGCCAGTCGGAAACAAGCAACTCTGCTCCAACAGAGATAACCATTAAAAGTTCACTAGACGAAGTCAAACTTTCAAAAGTTCCTGAAAAAATTGTTACCTTTGACCTCGGCGCTGCTGATACTATTCGTGCTCTAGGATTTGAAAAAAATATCGTTGGAATGCCTACAAAAACAGTACCAACCTATCTCAAAGACCTAGCTGGAAAAGTTAAAAATGTTGGTTCTATGAAAGAACCTGATTTAGAAGCTATCGCCGCCCTTGAGCCTGATTTGATTATTGCTTCCATACGTACACAAAAATTCGTAGACAAATTCAAAGAAATCGCCCCAACAGTTCTCTTCCAAGCAAGCAAGGACGACTACTGGACTTCTACCAAGGCTAATATAGAATCCTTAGCAAGCGCCTTTGGTGAAACTGGTACACAGAAAGCCAAGGAAGAATTAGTCAAGCTAGACAAGAGCATTCAAGAAGTCGCTACTAAAAATGAAAGCTCTGACAAAAAAGCCCTTGCCATCCTCCTTAATGAAGGAAAAATGGCAGCCTTTGGTGCCCAATCTCGTTTCTCTTTCTTGTACCAAACCTTGAAATTCAAGCCAACTGATACTCAATTTGAAGATTCTCGCCACGGACAAGAAGTCAGCTTTGAAAGTGTCAAAGAAATCAATCCTGACATCCTCTTTGTCATCAACCGCACCCTTGCCATCGGTGGGGACAACTCTAGCAACGACGGTGTCCTAGAAAATGCCCTCATCGCTGAAACACCTGCCGCTAAAAATGGTAAGATTATCCAACTAACACCAGACCTCTGGTATCTAAGCGGAGGCGGTCTTGAATCAACAAAACTCATGATTGAAGACGCACAAAAAGGCTTGAAATAAGCAACTTCAAACTCATACTCTTCGAAAATCTCTTCAAACCACGTCAACGTCGCCTTGCCGTACTCAAGTACAGCCTGCGGCTAGTTTCCTAGTTTGCTCTTTGATTTTCATTGAGTATCAACTAACATCTTTACATGATAAAACGCATCCTATCAGACTCACTCAAACCTGATAGGATGCGTTTTTATCATTTCACTAAAATATTTTTACCCAGCCTCATTTTTCTTCTTGATTCCGTTTAAGGGAAAAGTGGTCTGGGACGGGGTCCTTACCTGTTTTCGACCAGGGATGGCAACGTAAAATCCGAGCTAAGCCCATCAAAACACCCTTGAAGCCATGTTTTTCAATAGCCTGAATCATGTAGTTAGAACAAGTCGGCTCAAAGCGACAAGAGGGTGGAAAGGCTGGGGAGATAAACCGTTGGTAAAAGCGCACAGGCGCTATTAAGATTCGTTTCATTATTTCTTGGTTACAGCCATGGTATGAAGTTGGCTGATTTCTTTTTTATTAAGACGACGGGATTCTCCTGGACGGAGTCCTGTCAAGTCTAGATGTCCAAAACGGGTCCGTGACAGCTTGTCCACTTGGAGACCGACAGCTTCAAACATCTTTTTAACCTGGTGGTTACGCCCTTCATGGATAGTCAACTGCACCACAGAGCGGTTTGACTGGATCCACTTTGAGAATCTCATAGACAGCCGGCTTGGTTTTCTTACCATCAATCTCAAGCCCACGGGTCAAGGGGCGGAGATTGTCCTTATTAGCCACACCTTTAACACGCGCAACATAAACCTTATCAATCTCATTACGTGGGTGAATCATCTCGTCTGTAAAGTCACCATCATTGGTCAAAATCAAGACTCCTGATGTATCCCAGTCCAAACGACCTACAGGGTAGATGCGCTCTTTGACATTGGGCAAGAGGTCGACAACCGTCTTGCGGCCCTTGTCATCTGTCACACTGGAAATGACACCGCGTGGTTTGTTAAGCAGATAGTAGACCTTTTCTTCGTTGTAGATAGGTTGACCTTCAACTTCGACCTTGTCGCCTGACTTGATGGTGGTTGCTAGTTCACGCACCACTTGGCCATTGACCGTCACCAAACCTTGCTTGATCAGCTCTTCTGCTTTTCTCCTACTAGCCACACCTGCGTGGGCAATATACTTATTGATTCTCATCTTCTTCTATCCTTTCACCAAATAATTGGCTTTCTTGGGCTTGAATCTCAAGCTCATCAATCACTGGTAATTCTTCCAAATGATTTATCCCCATGTAATCTAGGAAATAATCTGTAGTCACATAGAGGTTGGGGCGACCCAACACTTCTTTTTTCCCGTCTTCTCGTATCAAGTCAAAGGCCTGCAACTTTGCCAAGGCCCCACTCGAGTTGACTCCACGGATGGCATCAATTTCTATCCGCGTAATCGGCTGCTTATAAGCAATGATGGACAAGGTCTCAAGGGCAGCCCGAGATAAACTCTGGTTGATAGGTGCCTTAGAGTATTCCTTCAAAATCTCTGAAAACTGAGGCTTGGTCACCAATCTATAAGCACCACCAGTCTCAATCAGAGCCAAACTGGAATCTGAGTCCTTTTCATACTTCTGGGCTAATTTTTCTAAACTCTGTTGGATGCCTGTCGGTGGCAAAGAGAGGAGTTCAGCTAACTGTCGGACTCGAATCCCATCTTCACCCGCTACAAACAAGAGCGCTTCTATTTTTGCTAAAGTACTCATCTTTCCTCTCTATCAAGTTTAGCTTTGAGCCACTTGACTTTCTTCCTTCTTTTCCATGAGATAAATATCTCCGAAACTTTCCTCTTGCACGAGGATTAGTTCCTGGGTTTTGATTAACTCTAGGGTTGCCAAAAAGAGGGTGATGACCTCTTGGAGATTCTGGGCTTCCTTGAACAAATCCTGCAAGCGCAACTGGTCTCGTCCAACCAAGGACTCTTTTACGATGACCATCATGTCTTCAATCTTATACTCATCCCGCAGGATAGTCGTGTGATTCTGTGCAAACTCCTCTTTTTTCTTAGCTAATATATTTGAAAAAGCCAAAAAGAGGTCAATGGTAGTCCTATCATGCACAAGCTCCGCATCTTCGTAAATCAACTCTGTCGGCGCTTTAGAATAGTGCTGTGCCCGTTCTTGGTGCTTGGCTTCCAAGTGCTCACCCAAGAGCTTGAACTTGCGGTATTCTTCGATTTGAGAAAGAAGATCCTGCTCCATGTCATCCCCCAAATCTGTCACTTCTGCTACCTTTGGCAGTAGCTTGCGACTCTTGATCAGCATCAGCTGACTGGCCATAACCATGTACTCGCCCGTCACTTCCAGACGCATGGCACTGCAGGGTTGAGACATAGGCTAGATACTGTTCGATGACTTCCGTAATAGGCACATCGTAGATATCCATCTGGTATTTAGAAACCAGGTGCAAGAGCAAGTCCAGAGGCCCTTCAAAATCTTTTAGTTTAATATCCATTATCTATATTTTTCTAAGGTCAGGACTGTTTTTAATCCTAGTTTTTTTGCAATTTCGTACAAATCGACCTTGTTTTCAATTTGTCGTAGAATGAACTGTTCCCGCAAGGCTTGGGTCGATAAGGTTGTGAAACCTTTCTCCTTGACAAAAGCTTCTAGTTGACGGAAGGCCCACTGACGAGAATAGGCTTTCCCTCCCCTTTCAAAAAGATAGGTCTGCCCCATCAAGGGTTCCAACTCTGAAAGCAAGATCGTGGGAATGGTGACAATCCTCTGTTGGGAAGCCTTTTTGATTCGCAACACCTGAAAATCCAGATTGACGTCCGCAACCTTTAGAGCTAAAATCTCACTCGGCAAGAGCCCCATTTCTAGGATTAAGAGCGCTAGCAAGCGACCCTCTGGATAGTCACTTTCTTGCCAAAAGGAGTCTAGGTCTAACAGTTCTGGCTTTGCTGTCTTCTTTTCAGCTTGTTTAGCTAATTCCAATCGGTAAAAGCTGTCCACTTCTCCTTTTTGATAGAGAAAGTAGAGAAATTGATTACAGGCCGAAATCTTTCGCTTCTGGGCGCTGATTTTTAGATTGGCTAGCTGGGCTTGGTAAATCTTGAGACTAGTCTCAGAAATCCGCTCGCTCACAATGTCTAAAAATTGCTCCAAATCATACTTATAAGACTGCTTGGAATTGGCAGATAATCCCTGTTTTTCCTCTAAAAAGGCTGAAATCCTGTCTCTCATTTGCATCGAATATCATATTCCTTACTAAAGTCATGCAAGAGGGCATTGACTGCCTTGAGGATAGACTTGCGCGTGATAATTCCTTGGAAAATACCAGACGCATCCACAACCGGTAAGAAAGACTCATCTACCAGCTTGTGCAAGACCTCCGTAATGGTAAAGTCAGGCGAGACAACCGCTACGTCCGTTCTCGTCATATGAACGATATCCGTATCTGCCATGATTTCTTGGCTCAAGTCATGCTCCATCTGATAAGCCATAATATCTCTGAGCCCAATCGTCCCAACAAACTGTTTTTCATCTGTCACAACAGGAACACGGGTATAGGTCATCTGACTGAGCAAGAGGGTCGCATGATCCGCATTGTGGGTATCAATCAACACAGCTAGATTTTCAGCAGGGGTCAAAAAAGTTTCCTCCTGCCCCAACAAGAAAGTTTCAAACTCCTTGGCAATCATCGGCTAAACTCCTTGGACAAGCCCGGGTACACCTCGTGGTCTCGTGTCAAAAAGTCCACTTTGAAATAACTGTCATCAATCTCCACACGAGCATAGAGACATTCTCTGATGGTCCCACGTGGTTGACTGATGGAACCTGGATTTAGAAAGAGGGTCTTGTCTTCCACCCAAGCATTTGGTACATGCAAGTGACCATAGAGGCAGATATCGGCCTCTTCTTCTTGAGCCCAGTAGTCCAACTTTTGAAAATTGAAATTGATGTCAAACAAGTGACCATGAGTTTGGATAATCTTGGTCGAACCAAGCTCGGTCACCAAACGTTCTGGGTAGCCGGCGTAGAAGTCCATGTTCCCTTTAACAACACGGATGCCTTCCCAAAGGGGAGAATCAGGACGCAGTTCAGAATCGCCGTTATGAAAAACGGCATCAACTTTGCCTACATAGCGATCACGGATTTCTTCTACAATCAAGCTATCGCCATGAGAATCGCTCATTACAATGATGGTTTGCTTTGCCATGATGGAAATACCTCCAAAAGTTTCTTAACGGCTAAGGCGCGGTGAGATTGGCTATTTTTTTCTTCAAGGGTTAATTCAGCTGAGGACTTGCCTGTCTCTCCCACAAGGAAGAGGGGATCATAGCCAAAGCCATTTTCACCCTTAGGTTCAAAGTTAATGTAGCCTGGCCAGTCTGCTTCAACAACCAAGCTTTCCTTGTTTGGGCTGGCTACGACTAGGGTTGTATGGAATTGAGCCGAGCGGTCCTTGAGTTCAAAGACCATGGCCAATTCGTGCAAGAGCTTAGCGTTGTTTTCACGGTCAGTAGCTCCCACACCTGCGAAACGAGCTGACCAGACACCTGGCAAGCCACCAAGGACATCGACTTTGAGACCTGAGTCATCTGCCAAAACCATCTTGCCCGTTAATTGAGAAATGGTTTCTGCCTTGAGACGGGCATTTTCTTCGAAGGTCATGCCTGTTTCAGCTACTTCAGGCAGGTCAGGATAATCATTGAGATTTTCCACATCGTAGCCTAACTTATCAAAGATAGCTCGGAACTCTTTGGTCTTGCCTTCGTTTCGAGTCGCAATCAATAAGGTTTCTCTGACCTTGCTTGTCTCAAAGAAATCATGAACATTGACCCCTTCTTTAGGCAATGCTACATGCAGGAGTTGCCCATTTTCAATCAAGAGAAAAGCTCCCTGACGTTGGATGACTTCCAGATTTCGTCCCATTTCTTGGTTGAGGATATCTACCACAAAAGACAATAAACGGTAGAGAGAACCATAGCGTAAAACAATCACAGAAATAGGAAAACCTTGTTCCTCATCTCGAAATCTTTGGGCAAACTCAAATAGAGGAAAATCCAAGTCTTCATCAGTCAATGTCCGGACACCACCAAAAATACTATATGAGCCGACATACCAGTCCTGGTCATCCTTATATTCATAAATTTTATTTGTCATAATTCTACATGCTCCACATAAATCTCTTTTTCCAGCCATTCTTCACCAATTTGTGCAAAACTTTGGCTGCTGGCTGTTGTGTAAAAACGGTGATGGAGTGGTCCAGCATCGCGACCACGATTGATTTCAAAATAATTAAGTAAGACTGAAATGTCCCGTACGCACTCTGCCCCACTATCAATAAGATGAACCTTGGGTCCCATGACATTTTGAATAATAGGTCTGAGGAGTGGATAATGGGTACAACCCAAAATCAGGCTATCCACCTTTCCAACCAAGGGACGCAGGGTTTCATAGACCACTTTCTTGGTGACACTGGTTGACAGAGCACCCGACTCAACCAAGGGAGCAAACTTGGGACAAGCCAAACTCTCCACCTGTAAGTCCGGATCCAAATCATGAATTTTCTGACGGTAAATGTCTGATTGTACCGTCATGGGTGTTCCAATCACTCCGATTTCCCACCTTGGCTGGACTTGATGGCTGCTGAAGCTCCTGGCAAAATCACACCCAAGACAGGAATATCTAGTTGAGCCTTGATTTCTTCCCAGACGACCGCAGTCGCAGTGTTACAAGCAATGACAATCATCTTGACATCCTTGGTCAAGAGAAAGTTGACCAACTGCCAAGTATATTCACGAATTTGCTCAGCAGGACGGGGGTCATAGGGCGCCCGCGCCGAATCTCCAATATAGACGATTTCTTCATGGGGAAGCTGGCGCATGAGCTCGCGCACAACGGTCAAGCCCCCGACACCCGAATCCAAAAAACCAATTGGTCGATTATCCATACAGTCTTCTTTCTAGTCTTTTTTCTGATTGATAGTTCATTATGATTATTTATCTTTATGAACCGAATGACAGCCTAATCAATAACTATCTCTCTTAATCATAATCAAATATCAATAGAATGCAAGGAAAAAGTCTCATCCCTAAACATAACCAACATAGTGAGAAGTCTGGAACTTTCATCCCAGACTTTTCCTTATTTATTTTTTCTTTTTATTGTTAGCAAGGGCTGCCTTTTGTTGGCGGATGATTTGGTGGTAAACTTGTTGTACCTTAGCTTCGCTTGGTTTTTGACCATTTGCACTCAAAAGAGTACGAACTGCTTCAGCATTCAAACGTGGGTTGTCAGCGAATTCTTTTTCTATTTGCTTACGAACCAAGTACATTCCTCCAAGAGCTCCTCCTAGAAAAGCTAGCACAATCAATACAATTGCTAAAAGTAAATCCATCATTTTTCTCCTGTTTCTTTTTGAGTCTCTTTCATTATACCACAAACTAGCCACCCTGACTAGTTTGTTTTACGCTTTCAAGGATGGAATAGACAGCAAAAAGAACCCTGCTTTTCTGCGAAAGAGGGCTCCTTACTGAGTTTAATTTACATAAATAGCCAGTGTAAGAAATAAAAGACTGAGACACTAGATCTCAGCCTTTTTCTTTATCCCAAAACCAATTCATCACTAACTAGACTTTGGCCACTATTTTTCTGGAAGAGATGCATGAGTTCTTCAACTGTCAGATGCTTTTTCTCCTCTCCCTTGACATCCACCACTATCTTGCCTTGATAGAGCATAATGAGACGATTTCCGTACTCAATCGCATGGTTCATATCGTGGGTAATCATCAAAGTCGTCAACTGATGGTGTTCCACAATCTTTTGCGTCAAATCCATCACCATTTGACTCGTTTTTCGGGTCAAGCACGCAGTATGTTCATCTAAAAAGCAAAAGTTTAGGTTTCACTCAGAGTCGCCATGACTAGGGTCAAAGTACTGTCTTTGTCCTCCTGAGAGATATTGAGTATCTACTTTTAAGCGGTTTTCAAGACCAATATTCAACTCCTTCAAGGCCTCTTGGAACTGGATTCTATCCTTCTCCTTCACGCCCCAACCAAGCCCTCTCTTCTGCCCGCGTCTCAAGGCAATAGCCATATTCTCCTCAATCGTCAAACGAGAAGCTGTTCCCATCTTAGGATCTTGAAAAACACGAGCAATATCCTTGGCTCTCTTTCTGACACTCAAATTTTTAATGGATTTGCCTGCCAGTAGAAGGTCCCCTTCATCCACCGATAGATTGCCAGCCAAGATATTCATCAAAGTGGATTTCCCTGCTCCATTTCCACCAATCACAGAGATAAAATCCCCCTCTTCAACCTCTAAATCTAATCCTTTGAGGACATGGTTCTCATTGACCGTCCCTGCTTCAAATGTTTTGTGAATATTTTCAAGTGTTAACAAACTTGCCATAACTTTCTCCTCCTATTCATTTCTCAATTTCAGACCACGAATCTTTAATCTCTTTTGCAATTCTGGTGCAAATAACACTAAGGCGAGCAAGATTGCATTAAAGAGACGTACCAAGTTTTGATCTAGATTTGGAATTTCATAGATATTTAAAATAATCAAACGGTAGACAATAGCACCGATTCCGATGGATAACAAGCGACCTCCAATGGTCAAGTCGTGTATCAAGACTTCCGCAATAATCACTGCACTCAAACCAACAACAATGGTTCCTGTCCCAGAAGTCACATCTGAAAATCCATCATTTTGGGCAAACAAGGAACCACATAGGGCAATCAAGCCGTTTGAAATCATGTAACCAACAATCTTCATGGTGTCTACATTGACCCCATTGGCCTCACTCATAGGAATATTGTCCCCAGTCGAACGCAAAACCAAGCCAATCTCTGTTTTCATCAAAAGGGTCAAGACCAAACAAACAAGTAAGAGGCAGGCCAAACTGAGTGAGAAAACAGCTTCTTCATTTGTCAATCCCAAGCTAGCCAATTGTTTAAAGACAGTTGCAGAATCTCCTAAGGAAAGATTAGGCACACTTCCCATGATTTTAATATTGATGGAATAAAGCCCTGTCAAGGTCACAATACCTGTCAAGAGAGCTGGAATTTTCATCTTGGTGTGGAGCATTCCTGATACTAGACCTGCTACCATACCTGCAAACAAAGCAAGTAAAGTCGCAATCCAAGGATTTGTCCCTGCCTGTATCTGAGATACGACGACAGCCGCCCCCAGTGGAAAGGCTCCTTCAGCAGTCATATCCGCAATATCCAAAATACGGAAAGTCAAGTAGACCCCAATCGCCATAATCGACCACAACAAACCTTCTGATAAACTAGATAATACAAAATTCATCTTAAACCTCCTTATTCCTTGCCTTCTAACTTACTAATATCAATTCCCAATGCATCTGCCATTTCTTGATTGGTATGCAATTCCAGTTTTTCAGGCAACTCAACTGCTATATTTTCTGGATTCTCACCTTTTAAAACACGAACCAGCATGCGAGCTGTCTGTCTTCCCAATTCTTCATAATTGGTTCCGTAGTTATACAAGCCACCAACCGCAATCATTTCTGTTGAACCACCGAATACTGGAACCTTGTGTTTAATAGAAACCTGCTTGACTGTTTCCATGGTTGATGAAATGATATTATCCGTTGGGACAAAAACCATATCCACCTCTGCCATCAAGCTTTCTGCAGCAGCCTTGACGTTGTTACTGTCCAAGATTGTTTTTTCAACAACGGTAAAGCCTTTTTCTTCCAGAAGACGCTTAGCTTCATCCTTTTGGACAACTGAGTTTGGCTCGCTCTGAGTATAGAGAATTCCAATCGTTTTAGCTTTTGGCAACACTTTCTTTATCAAATTGATTTGGGTTGAAATGGCATCTGATGACTGATCGCTTGTCCCAGTTACATTGCCCCCAGGATGCTCTCTTGACTCAACTAACTTAGCACTGACAGGATCTGTTACCGCTGAAAAGATAACAGGTGTCGTTTGTGTTGTATTGGCCAAGCTCTGAGCAGAAGGCGTTGCGATAGCTAGAACGACATCACTAGATTCTGCTAGTTGCTGGGAAATCGTTTTTAGATTTCGTTGTTCTCCCTGTGCATTTTGCAAATCAATCTCGATATTTTTCCCCTCAACATAGCCTTGCTTGGCCAGCTCATCCACAAAACCTTCTCTAGTAGCGTCCAAAGATTGATGAGTAATAAACTGCGAAATACCGATACGAAAAACATCTTTTTTCTTATCTGCCTTCAACTGATGCAAACTAATCAGAGAGGTTAAGAGGATCCCCACTACCAAGAGGGGTGCTAGCAATTTTCGAACAACTTTCATAATGAAACTCCTTCTCAGAAAAGATAATACTCAATGAAAATCAAAGAGCAAACTAGGAAACTAGCCGCAGGCTGTACTTGAGTACGGCAAGGCGACGTTGACGTGGTTTGAATTTGATTTTCGAAGAGTATAAAACAAAAAACCGCCTAGATAATACCTAAACGGATGCTTGAAATAATCTAACAAGTTACAACTTAGCTAGTCCATTTAGATATTCATCTATATGGACCACAATCAAAAATCTTAGCCACATAGATACAAACAAATTGCTTGAACTGTTTGCATCCATGGTGACATGTCTACAAACACTATCTAAAGTAGCTAAAGTAAAAGTTTTGATTCATCGTTACAGCTTGTCTTTTATTCATTTCTTTTTCTGCTTTCTTTTTTGATGTTTCCTATCTTACCACCTTTTTCATCACCTGTCAAGAATATTTCAGAATTTTTTAAAATTTTTCGAAAATTCTTTCAGGAAGCTTTCAAAGTTTTTCGAATCAGTTCAACAAAAAAGGTTTATAATTTCCATAAAAGTTGACATGGAAATTATAAAACCATTATTAGTTTAACCCTTGTTGGTAACGCGCCAATTCGGCTTGGTTAGCCCAAACATAGTGACCTGGACGGATTTCAACCATAGACGGTTTATCAGTCTCATAGTCGTGTTGACTTGGATCGTAAACCTTCAAGACCTTCTTACGTTCCAAGATTGGGTCTGGAATCGGTACCGCTGAAAGCAAGGCCTGAGTATATGGGTGAATTGGATTGTTAAACAATTCTTCTGTTTCTGCAACCTCTACAATAACACCCTTATAAATAACTGCGATACGATCTGAAATAAAACGAACAACCGACAAGTCATGGGCGATGAAGAGATAGGTCAAACCAAGTTCTTTTTGGAATTTTTTGAGCAAGTTCAAGACTTGGGCACGCACAGAAACGTCCAAGGCTGAAATTGGCTCATCCGCAATAACAAAGTCTGGTTGCATAACCAAGGCACGGGCAATACCAATACGTTGACGTTGACCACCTGAGAACTCATGAGGGTAACGAGTCAAATGCTCAGCAAGAAGACCTACTTCACGGATAATATTTTTAACCTTCTCTTTACGTTCTTCTTCATCCTTAAACAAATGGTGATTGTAAAGACCTTCAGAAATAATATAATCAACAGTCGCACGTTCATTCAAACTTGCCGCAGGGTCTTGGAAAATCATCTGGATACGACGAATCAATTCCGCAGCTTGTTCACGAGATTTCTTACCATTAATCTTTTGACCATCAAAAATGATGTCACCATTACTTGTATCATTGAGACCGATTATCGCACGACCAATAGTTGTTTTCCCACTACCTGACTCACCTACAAGCGAGAAAGTTTCTCCCTTGTTGATAAAGAAGTTAGCATTTTTAACCGCGACAAACTTCTTACTTCCTTCACCGAAGGAAATTTCTAAATCTTTGATTTCTACTAATTTTTCAGACATTTCCTTCCTCCTAGTCAGCCAGATGGGCAAATCCCATTTTCTCACGGATCTTATCGTGGAGATTTGCAATCACAGCTGGTTTTTCTACTTTTGGAGCATCCTCATGAAGTAGCCAAGTTTTAGCCCAATGTGTCTCTGATACTGAGAATTGAGGAGCTTTTTGTTCGAAGTCAATCTGCATTGCATAGTCAGAACGCAAGGCAAAGGCATCCCCTTTCAGGTCAGTATAAAGTGACGGAGGTGTTCCTGGGATTGAGTAAAGATCCCCCTTATCATCAGCAAGCTGAGGCAAGCTAGACAAGAGACTCCATGTATATGGATGGCGAGGGTCATAGAAGACTTCCTCAACAGTTCCATACTCAACGATTTCCCCTGCATACATAACCGCTACCTTATCCGCAATACTTGCTACCACACCAAGGTCGTGAGTGATAAAGATTGTTGTGAAATGGTACTCGTTTTGTAAAGATTTTAGCAAATCAATAATCTGAGCTTGGATAGTCACATCCAGGGCAGTTGTTGGTTCATCACAGATCAAGACATCAGGTCGGCAGGCAAGAGCAATCGCAATAACGATACGTTGACGCATTCCTCCAGAATATTGGAATGGGTATTCATCAAAACGTCTATCTGCGTCTGGAATCCCAACCTTATTCATGTAGTCAATGGCCAATTCTTTCGCTTCCTTGGCTGTTTTTCCTTGGTGTTTTACAATAACTTCTGTAATCTGACTACCAATTGTCTTAATTGGGTCCAAACTAGTCATTGGATCTTGGAAGATCGTCGCAATCTTAGCACCACGAATTTGTTCCCAATCCTTGTGAGAAGACAAGGCTGTCAAATCTTGACCACGGTAGTCAATGCGACCTTGAGCAATGCGACCATTTTCTTCGAGCATACCTGTGAAGGTCTTTGTCAAAACAGATTTACCTGATCCTGACTCACCTACCAAGGCCAATACTTCACCTTCAACTAGTTCAAGGGAAACGCCGCGAATGGCTGTCAATACTTTGTCACGAACGTCAAATTCCACGACAATATCGCGAGCAGTCAAAATTACATTTTTTTCTTTTGTCATTTCTACTCCTATCTATGTGTACGTGGATCACTAGCATCTGCTAAGTTTTGACCAACTACGAAAAAGGACAAGGATACCAAGACAAGAGTTGTCAATGGAATCCAGAACAAGTAAGCATTGGTTGTTACGTTTTGTGAATAATCCGAAATCAAACGACCCAAACTTGGTACTGTAATCGGTAATCCAAGACCGAAGAAAGATAAGAAGGCTTCGTATGAGATAAAGCTTGGAAGCATTTGGGTCATCGTTGTCACAATAACAGATACCAATTGTGGCATGATGTTTTTGGCAACAATCTTCAAGGTCGGTGTTCCCAAAGTACGTGACGCCAAGTTGTATTCCAAATCACGATAACGCAAGATTTGCACACGGATCATGAAGGCAATCCCAATCCATGTTGTTACACTCATGGCAAAAATCAGATTCCAGAATCCAGCTCCGATTGAGTAAGTCAAGACAATGACAATCAAAAGATGTGGAATGTTTGAGATGACGTTATAAACTTCCATCATGACACGGTCAACGGATTTGAAATTCCCCAAATACCACCGACAAAGACACCGATAACCAAGTTAATCGCTGTCGCAATGACAGAAATGAGGATAGAGTTACGAGCTCCGAACCAGACACCGTCAAAGAGCGATTTACCGTTACTGTCAGTACCGAACCAATGCTCAGCATTTGGCTTGATATAACGAGCGCTAAAATCGTTTACCTTGCTGACATCATTGAAATCAAACTTAGAAAACATTGGGTAGATGAAACTCATCAAAATGATGGCTACCAAGATTCCCAACATGACTACAGTTGATTTTTTCTTCATAAATTGTCTAAACACTGATTTCCAGTAAGAATATGCTGGCGCATCAATAGTTTCAGAGGCAAAATCGTCACGTTTTACGAACTGAAATTTTTCTTTATCGATTGTAGACATTATTTGCCTCCTTTCTCAGTCAATTTAATACGTGGGTCAATAATAGTCATCCAAATATCTCCTAAAAGAAGAGAGAGGATAGAAATACATGTAAAGATGAAGACAAGACCAACGACCATAGAGTTATTAGATGCTTTTACAGAATCAATCAACATTTTACCCATACCTGGGAAGGCGAAGACTGTTTCAGTAAGAGTTGCACCACCGATAACCCCGATAACGGCACCAGGAATTCCTGAAACAAGCGGAACCATGGCATTTTTAAAGATGTGTTTGTTTGAAATTTCTTTTTCAGATAAACCTTTTGCACGAGCAAAACGTACAAAATCTTGTGATTGCAAGTCAATCATATAACGACGAATCCAAATAGCTGTAATAGGAGCCCCCAACAAACCAAGGATAACTGCTGGTAAAACGTAAGAACGCCAATCACCAGCACCCAAGATAGGGAATGAATCTGGCAAACCGATTGAAGAACCAGCCAAACGGACAATATAAACCAAGGCAATTGTTGGAAGAGCCATCAAGAAGGTCAAAGCCCCTGTTGAGAAACTATCAATCCAAGTGTTCTTGAAGCGAGCCATAGCTGAACCAAGCGGCACGGCAATCGCATAAGAAATCACTAAACCAATCAATCCAACGACAGCAGAGCTGGCAATCATAGAAGGATATTGGTAGTTACTTTCAGTAGCTGTATAAGGATCATCTTTTCCGTAGTTGGCTACTTCACGAGAATCAGCCTGACTAGGTGATTTGTAGGTTCTTGAGTAAATATTTACAGAAGAAGTTTTCTTACCTGTTGGGAACTGAACTTGACCCGTTTTTGTTTGCCCTTGCCCCTGAGTAATAACCTGTAAAACAGGGCTATTAGCATAGGTTGGATAAGAGTCACCTAAATTGATGTTCACAAAGTTTTGATGCACGAATGGGAACTGACTGTTGAAGTACAAGAGATATTTATGTTTAGTTCCTGAACCAACCAATGACCATCCGATCGCTGGATCATTTTCGAAACGAAGGTAACGTTTCAAGTCTGGATTTTCAGGGTCTTGAATTTTATTTGTATGGTCAATGTCAATTAAGTTAGCATAGAATTTGAAAACACGTTCAAAAATTGGGATTTCACGAGTAGCGTAGAATTGGCCACTTTCAGTAAATTCTCCTAGAGTCCAACCATGACCGATTTGTTTGATGTATTTCATAGATAGCCTTGTTGGTGTCATTAGCTTCAACTGTTACAGAGGCATCCATCTGGCTAGCTTTTTCTTGCAATTCCTTGGTATCGTAGTACTCGATATAGCCCATACGCTCATAAACAGTGTTCTCATAGTTATCACGCTTATCAGCAGTTGTCGCAATCTTGTTATAGTTGGTATCCTGTTTGAAAATTAATTTTCGAGGAACCATTGTATAGATAATCGTGTAAGTCAAGGTTGTTACTAAGAAGATAGAAACCAATGACCGCAAGACACGCATAAAAATATATTTCTTCATATCGTTTCCTTTTTAAATCCCAAAAGAACCTTCTCCTCATGGAGAGAAAGTTCCCTTGAGAGTTATTTATTTAACGTGTTTAGTCAATTCTTTTTGAACTTTTTCGTTTGATTCTTTTTTCTCTTTAATCCATTTCTCACGAGCTTGTTCATAATCAGCCTTTGTTACAACTTTGTCTTGTAACTGAATATATTTGAAGTAGAGATTTGAACCTTTGTCTCCAGATTGGCTATAAGAAGCTGAGAATGGTACAACACGAGAAATGAATGGTGCAGCACCACTAGAAGACATAGCTGGTAAGAAGAGTGAACTGTCTGTCAACCAAGCTTGAGCAGCTGCATATTTTTCATAACGTTTGTTAAGATCACTTGTTTCTTTTCCAGCTTCATCAAGCAATTTATCGTAATCTTTCATACCAACTTTAGCTGCAGCTGCATTTGATGGGTCATCATAGCCCATATAAGTTTTCGTTTGCTCACTATTAGTTGATTTAAGGATATCAAGGTAAGTTGATGGATCTTCATAGTCAGGATTCCATCCAACAGCACCTGAAAGATCCCAATCCTCAGCTGCCGCATTAGCAGCATAATAAGTTGCATTAAAGAATTCATCTTTAGAAATCTGTTGAATATCGATGACAACATTTTCTTCGCCTAAAACTTTTTCAACTGATTGTTTGAACGACTGAATCCGTGCAATAAAGTTTTTAGACGCTTGGTCTACTGGAACATCCAAGTGGATAGGGAATTTCACACCTTCTGCTTCCAGAGCAGTTTTAGCTTTAGCAAATTCTGCTTTAGCTTTATCAGCATTAAAGAGACCGTCTTGACCATCAGCAAAGTTTACATTTTTCCACTCGTCTCCATAAGTCGTAACTTTTTCAGCAACCAAGTCACCGAAAGTTTTTTCACCTGCGGAAACAAAGTCCGGTTTCACAAATAAATTACGAACTGCTAGAGGAGCACCTTCTTTACCGTTAACTTGAGCAGAATAAGCTGTACGGTCAAAGGCAAAGTTCAAGGCTTGGCGGAAGTCTTTGTTAAGAAGAGCTTTCTTAGTAGATGTTTTCTCTTCATCTGTCGTTTTAGATGTATATTTGTAATTTTGTCGATCAATATTTACACCTAAACCTCCAATACCAGCTCCTGACGGAGTGTAGAAATATTATCCTTGTATGACTCCTCTACCTTTGAGAAGTTTGAACTTGTTGGGTAAAGACGAGCAAAACTATAAGCTCCACTTGTAAAGTTACGCTCAAGTGATTCTTGGTCCGAACCATCAAAATATGCAAGTGTTGCTTTATCTAAATGAACATTCTCTTTATCCCAGTACTGCTCGTTCTTAGTAAATTCGATAGAAGATTTAGCAGTCAAACCTTTAAGCAAGAAAGGTCCATTATATAGCAATGATGTAGGATCTGTCGCTTTAGCAAAATCAGAGCCTTTTGATTTTTCAAATTCTTCGTTTAATGGCCAGAAAATTGAATAAACCATCTTAGAGTTCCAGTAAGGTTCTGGTTGGTTCAAAGTATACTCAAGAGTATAGTCATCAACCGCTTTAACACCTACTGTAGAAAAATCTTTTGAATTCCCAGCCAAATAATCAGATAAACCTTTTACTGAAGTCTCAGCTAGATATAGAGCTTCTGATTTCTTATCTGCCGCATGTTTCAATCCATTCACGAAGTCTTTAGCAGTCACTTCGGCATATTCTTCACCATCGGATGTCATCCATTTGACACCTTTACGAATTTTGTAGGTATAAGTCAATCCATCTTTTGATACAGACCAGTCTTCTGCAACCGCAGGAGTCAAATTCCCGTATTTATCATTTGTAAAGAGACCATCGATCCCGTTTGAAGTAGCCACTTTCGTACTCTCTTTTCCAGAGATAAGATAGTCCAATGTTTCTGGATCAGCTGAATAAACATAGCCATAGGTTTTTGGAGCTGTCGAATCAGATGATTTTGAATTCCCACAAGCTACTAACACACCTGTCGCAAATAAAGCAACTCCTGCTGCAACAAAGACTCTACTTTTTTTCATTTCTTTACTCCTCTTAATTAAAGTATAGGTTTTATCAATTATAACATAGATTTCGAGAAAAGTAAACGAATTTTCAGAATATTTAGGCTTATTGACACAAAAAATCTGAAAAAGCTATTGACTGTGAATGATTTTCAAGGTATAATAATAAAAGTAAAGGCGGTATAGCCAAGTGGTAAGGCACGGCTCTGCAAAAGCTTGATCGTCGGTTCAAATCCGTCTACCGCCTTCTATGAACTTGATTTATCAGGTTTCAAACGAACAGAAAGCCCAGTTTGAAGGGCTTTTTTATTTTTCCTCGAATAAATACGTATAACTTTAAAAAACTTTTGGCTGAGTTTTTTCGAGGACACAATTCCCTTTTGAAATCAACTGAAAAAAGCTTCGTCACCACATGGTGACAAAAGCCTCTAGTTTACTCTATTTCTTCTTCTATTTCGACTTCTGTAATTTGGACTTTTACCTTGGTAACACGTCCATTTTTTACCTTATCATTGGTTAGGATAAGCTGTTTGTTTTGGCTGACTAATTCATAACTGAGTTTCTCAGTCGTTGGAATGGTCCCAACTCCTGTCAAATAATAACCAGCGATGGTATCAACGTCATCACTTTCCAGTTCAACATCAAAGTAGTCATTAAAATCATTGAGATTCATGGTACCTTGAACAATATAAGTATCTTCTCTGATTTGATGAACTTCGATTTCAGCCTTATCTGTTTCGTCATCGATTTCCCCAACGATTTCCTCTAAGAGGTCTTCAAGTGTCACCAAACCAGCCATCCCACCGTATTCATCTAGCAAGATTGCCATTTGTCTTTGGGTATTGCGCAATTCTTTTAACAAGTCATCCACAAAAATAGTTTCAGGAACAAAGAGTGGATCTTGTAAAATTCTCTTCCATACAATATTGTCAAAACCGTCTACAAAAGCTGCCTTAAGAAGACTCTTGGTATGAATAATCCCAATCACGTTATCCTTGTCTCCATCATAGACAGGGATACGAGAATAATTTTGTTTTAAAATACTTTGGATAATGGTTTGACTATCATCCTGAATATCCACCATAAAGGCATCCGTTCGAGGAACCATGACCTCTCTGGCCATTAATTCGTCCAGCGAAAGATTCCTTGTAACATTTCAATTTCGTCAGCATCTAGTGTTTCTTCACTATTGGTCAGCATGTACTCAATTTCATCACGGGTCATTTTTTCATCAGCATCGTCAAAGGTCATCGGAGTCAAGCGACTCAAGAGATTGGTAGATGCAGACAAGAGCCAAACAAAGGGACTAACTAGTTTCCCAAGCCCAATGATAACTGGCGCTGTACGAATCGCCAAGGCATCCTTTAGATTAAGAGCGATTCTTTTGGGATACAATTCCCCAAAAACGATGGAAATATAAGTCAAAAATGCTAAAGATAGAAAACTTGCAACGGCATAAGCTGTTTCGCTATTTCCAAGCCAAGAAGCAATTTCTCGTCCCAGAGTTTCTGCCAAACTCGCCCCAGATAAGATCGTAATCAGGGTAATTCCTACTTGAATGGTTGATAAAAAGTGGTTAGGATTTTCTAGTACCTTCAGCAGGCGGATATAGCGTCTATCTCCTTCTTCTGCCTTTTGTTCAACCCGCGCACGGTTAAGTGAAACCATGGCCATTTCTGTGGCTGAGAAAAAGGCATTTAACACCGTCAAGATAAACAATAAAACAAATTGTAGCAACAAATTCTGACTACTTGGGTCTTCCATAGTTCTTCTCCTAAAATAGTAACTTATCTTTTATTATATCACAAAATATAGTCCAGTACATATTATTTTTTTCTTATACTCTTCGAAAATCTCTTCAAACCGCGTCAACGTCGCCTTGCCGTACTCAAGTACAGCCTGCGGCTAGTTTCCTAGTTTGCTCTTTGATTTTCATTGAGTATTAGTATCTATTCTAGCCCTGCTGAAACTAGTAAAAAAAGAACCCCTACATCCACAAGTGACATAGGAGTTTATCTTATCTTTTACTGAGTAACCGTTACTTCTCCAGTTCGGTAATCTAGTTGAAGCCCCTTTTGAACATTGGGAACTAGAACATTGAATTCCAATTCTCCGTCTGAGGACTTGGCTTCAATCTGTGAAGCTGAAGGAACTAAGTCCTCGTTTGAAGCGTAATAAAGGGTTACACGGTAACGGACACGCTTGTTTTGGTCCAAGGCTTTACGTACCATACTTTCATAGTAGTTTTGACCAGTCGAATCCTCGGCCTGTGCCTGATTTGCCCAGGCTGTCTGAACAGCAATGTTTTTAGGATTGCTTGTCGAGGCATCAAAACCATCCAAGCCACCGATTAAGGCATAGCCTAACAAGTGACCTCTATCGACTGCATGAGTATAAGATCCCTTTAGATTCTTGACCTGATGCCAGCCTGGTGGAGTCCAAGAAGTCGAACCGTTTCCAGTTTCTTCACGATTCTTGTACTGACGAGTAGCCTTAGACAAGAGGGCATTTGCTACGGTTGGCACTGTTTCCTTGCCCACTGTCTTTGTTTTATTATCAGCGTAGGGCTTACTTGAAACCTTGGCATCTAGATTTGTTTTATTACCATTGACGATAAAAGCACCTGAGCCATTCCACTCCAGACTCCCTTTTATTTGGCTTTTGACTGCATCTGTTAATACACTTTCTGCCAATGCTTGACTAGGAGCTTCAGACGCTTGTTTTTTTCTGACTAAGCTTGGTTTTGGGACTATTAGCTGTCGACTGCATCTGCTTGATATAGTAGCTTCCCGCAGATAAAAAGCAATAAACACTAGCAGTCCGATTAGTGTCTGTCTTGTTTTTTTGTTCATATTTCTCCTTATCTCTAGAAAAAGACTGGTCTCCCAGCCTAATTTCCTGTAAATTTATGAATCAATTCCTGCCATTTTGCTGGAGACAGGATAGCCCATGGATCTTGACCCTTGCCCAAGATTCCATAGCCTACCATTAGACCGATTCCTAGGGCTAAAACACCTAAAATCAGTACTATGATGACTAAAAGTAAACGCTTGACTACGTAGCTTGATTTCTTATTCATCTTCATCACTTGCCTCAATCCGCTGAATCTTAGCACCTAGCTGCGCCAACTTCTCATGGAATTGGTAATAACCTCTATCCAAGTGAACCAATTTACCAACTACAGTTTCTCCTTGTGCTACCAAACCTGTCAAAATCAAGGCAGCACTGGCACGAAGGTCAGTTGAAAGAACTTCTGCCCCCTGCAAAGGTTGACCACCAACAATACGAGCTGTATCACGGATAATCTCAGAATGCAAGCCCATGCGACGCATTTCTTCTAGGTGTTGGAAACGATTTTCGAAAACTGTCTCCACCATGGTTGATTCCCCTTTTGCGACGGTCATCAAGGCTGTAAATTGAGCCTGCATATCCGTTGGAAAACCTGGGTGGGGCAAGGTTTTCACATGAACAGCTTTTAGATTTTCTAGTTGAGAACGAACACGAATTCCTTCAGTCTCCTCTGTCACTTCCACCCCCATTTCAAGCAATTTGGCAATCAAGGGACGGTTGTGCTCCCAAACAGCGTCTTTAATCAAGACATCACCACCAGTCATGGCAGCAGCTACCATAAAGGTTCCTGCTTCGATACGGTCTTGGACTACATTATGAGTCGTACCATGAAGTTTCTCAACGCCGGTAACGGTAATGGTCTCTGTACCAGCACCCTTAACCTTAGCTCCCATTTCATTGAGGAGAATGGCTAGGTCTACAATCTCAGGCTCACGCGCAGCATTTTCAATCACTGTAACTCCATCAGCCAGAGTCGCCGCCATCATCAAGTTCTGCGTAGCACCAACACTTGGGAAGTCCATGTAGATATGAGCCCCATGTAAGCGATCAGCCTTGGCTTCGATGTAACCAGCTGTCTGACTAATCTTAGCCCCCATAGCTTCCAGGCCTTTCAAATGAAGGTCAATAGGGCGGCTACCAATGGTACACCCACCTGGCATGGATACCTTGGCATGACCTACACGGGCAAGAATTGGTCCCAAGACAACGATAGATGCACGCATCTTGCTGACATACTTGTAAGGAGCTTCCTCAGTGATATCGCCAGTCGCGTCCACCTCAACAAGATGAGCTTCTTCATTAAAATCCACCTTGGCATTCAAACCACGAACCACCTGATTCATAGTGAAAACATCTGACAAGATAGGAACATTCTGCAAAACAGTCTTTCCTTCACTTGCTAGAATAGTCGCTGCCAACAAGGGCAAGACTGCATTCTTTTGCTCCTTCGATCGTAACACTTCCTACCAGACGATTATCGCCACCTGTGAACTACAATTTTTTCCATAGAGTATTTTCCTTTAATGTTGATTTTATAAATAGACTTACTTGTTGAATAAACCTATTAACTAATTTGTTAATAATCCAAGCTAAAATCAGACTTATCATCAATACAAAAAATGTAAATAACACATCATTTACTCTGGATGACACAAATATTTTTTCTAGAATAGAGATTACTAATCCATGTATCATATATAATTCAAATGATATACTACCTATTAAAATCAAATATATATTTGAAAAATTTATTTTTTTCAAAAAAACAGTAATAAAGTAGATTGTAAAAATAATATTATCTAAATTAGCAGCTAACGCATAACTATAACTATCTTCTAAATGCACATACCTCAACAAAATATCGTATTGATGTGAAATAAAGAGTAACACAGTTACTAAAACAAGTATGATAAAATAATGTCTATCTAAAACTCCATCAATTTTCTCTTTATTTTTAGCCCATATTAAGCCAATAATGAAGGGAAAAACACTATTATACCACCAAAAACCGTAACCTAATTTTATAGCTAAACAGATATAACCAATTATGAATACTGTATTGATAACAATAGAAATAAACTTATTTCTGAAAAACTTAAACGATATATAAAAAAATATATACATTAAAATTATAATATCGACAAACCAACCATTATAAATAATTGTACTTCCTTTTTTAAATAAATTAGCAAAAAAATTTAAATCCATTAATTGACCGTTTAAAAATCTGTAAAACATATAAATCAAAGATATAGAAAAAAATGGAACTAGAATTTTAGAAAGTCTCTTAACTAAAAAATTATCTAGATAGTTTTTCTTATTTTCGTTCTGAAAATACAATCCATAGGCTGATAAAAAAAAGAAAATAGAAACGATATAAGTTCCCATATAGGAAAAATTAGAAAATTCATCACCAGATGTAACCCATTGTGACAAATGATGAAATATTATTCCTATAGCTAGAAATCCTCTAAGCCCTGATGTAGATTTAACATTTAGATACTCCTTATTTTGAGGTAACAAATAAATTAATAGCGTTATCAATAATAAGATTATAATATCCATGAATTCTATTTCTCCCTATAAGTTTAATAATATCTTGAAAGTAATTTCTTAAACACGCAAATTATAATAGTCCTCTAAGTGCTTCTTGCCACAACTGATACAGGCTGATAAAGAAAGAACTCAAGATATAGCCCATGAAAATGCTAAAAAAGGCTACTAGTAAACGAACTTTTCTTGTATTCTCAGCTGTCACTTTTAAAACCTTTTCCCATCTAACAAGATCCTTTAAAAGGTAAAAACTCACATAAATAAAGAGCATATGACTGCTTAGAGTGAATAATAATTGAACCATTTGACTATTATACCATCTTCTCTGTTTGTGCGCTAGTTTGGAAACTTCACTCAAAAACTAGGGATTGTTTTTCAAGTAATCAATTGCATCTTGTAGGGTTTTAACAGGCACAATTTTCATATCTGTCTTGATTGTTTTAGCAGCTTCTAGAGCTGTTTGGTAGTTGTTTTTAGCATCAGGATGCTCTTTTTGTTCTTCTTCACTAACAGGGTTATCAGGGGCAAAGAAAATAGCGGCACCTTCTCTAGCCGAAGCTACAACTTTCTTATCAATACCTCCAATGTCTCCCACATTACCATCACGGTCAATGGTCCCTGTACCGGCAACGATACGACCATTACGAAGACCTGGGTCAGCTATTTGGGTATAGATGGCCAGACTAAACATGAGACCTGCACTTGGACCGCCGATACCAGCTGTTGAAAAGCGAATTGGGACATCACTGGTCACTTCTGTACGGTCAATCAAGCCGATTCCAATTCCATTTTTGCCATTTTCCAAGGTGATAATCTTACCTTCTGCAGACTTGGTTTGCCCATCCTCTTCATAAGTTACCTTGACGGAGTCCCCTAGTTTTTGAGAATTGACGTAATCAATCAAGTCTTTGGAACTATCAAAGGTCCGATCATTGACTGCTGTGACCGTATCAGAGATGTTGAGAATCCCTTTAAAGGTCGAATTATCCGTCACAGTCAAAACATAAACCCCAAGGTATTTAAGTTCAATATCCTTACCAGCTGTTTTTAGCCCTTGATACTTGGCCATATTTTGCGATGTTTGCATGTAGAATTGATTGATCCGCATAAATTCAACATCGGAAGAACCACCTGTGGTCTCCTGGGCACTACGAATATCTGTAAAAGGCGTCAACCATGCATAAATCATATGAGCTAAAGTGGCATGCTGGACACCAACCGTAACGAATTGATAGGCCCCAGCTTCCTTATCTTCTGTGTCATTTACTTTAAGGACTTGACGAATATCTTCCGAACCACCTGGAACTTCTATATAGTAGGGCAAGGGCACTACAAACGCCAAAAAAGTCACAATCAAGGCCGCAATGACGTACAAGGGCCATCTAATCTTTTTTTTTCATTTCTTATTTCCTCCAAAATACTCTCAGGAACATAGCAGGCAATATCCTGACCGAACTTCAACAACTCCCTAACACCTGATGAACTGATATAGAGATGTTCAGGTCGGCTATGTAAATAAATGGTCTCTATATCAGGAGACAGCTGATGGTTGTAGTAATCAAAACTGGCTTCATATTGCAAATCCGAAGCATTTCTCAAGCCTCGCACTAGGTAAGTAGCCCCCAGTCTTTTTGCAACATCAACCACCAATTTATCATGAGAAGACACGACTTTAACATTCCCCAAATGTTCCAAAGCCTTTTCTAACCCCCGTTTACGATTTTCGATAGGAAGAAATCCTTGTTTGTGGGGATTAAAAAAAATACCGACATAGAGCTTATCAAAGAGTCTGCTCGCCCGTTCAATGATATTCAGATGCCCATTTGTCATCGGATCAAATGAGCCTGTGAATAATCCAATCTTATCTGACATAGACTGTCACCTTACTAATTCCATAAATTTTTTCCTTCCAGATACCAAGGCAGGCAATTTCTTCTGGAAGTTCAACGGCTTTATCCGTCTCACACACGACCATGACATCTTCAGAAAAAAGCGCTCTCTCAGCCATTTTTTCAATATCTGCTACGATTTGTTCCTTGGCATAAGGAGGGTCTAAGAAAATGAGATCGAATTCCCCAGCTACCTGTTCTAATGCCCTTTCTGCATCCATCTTGAGGAGTTGAAATTTTCCAACTTCCTTGGTCATCTGGATATTTTCAGCCACGATGGTCTGAGCCTTACGGTCTCGCTCCACCAAAACAGCGCTGGACATGCCACGCGATACTGCTTCGATAGATAAACCACCACTACCTGCATACAGGTCCAAGACTCGTCCCCCTTCAAAGTAGGGACCAATCATGTTAAAAATGGCTCCCCTAACCTTATCCGAAGTAGGTCTTGTCGTCTTTGCCTTCTAGTGTCTTGAGGGGACGTCCCCCATAGATTCCTGATACGATTTTCATACCGTTTATTATACCAAATTATAGGCGAAAAGAGAAAGAAAACCGAACCTTGCGGTTCGATTCTCTACAAAATATTTTCGTAAGTATCGCGGACTTCTTGAGGCCAAACACTTGTTTGCACTTCTCCGATGTGTTTCTTGCGAAGTAGGAACATAGCCATACGAGATTGTCCAATTCCTCCACCGATTGTCAACGGGAATAGGCCATTCAACAAAGCCTTGTGCCATTCCAATTCCAAGCGGTCTTCATCACCTGTGATTGCAACCTGACGGCGAAGGGTTTCTTCATCTACACGAATCCCCATAGAAGACAACTCAAAGGCTCCACCTAGAGACTCATTCCAAACAAGAATATCGCCATTCAGACCCTTGTAGCCATTTTCAGATTCGCTTGTCCAGTCATCATAGTCTGGTGCACGTCCATCGTGCGGTTTACCGTCTGGTAATTCACCACCGATACCAATCAAGAAAACAGCACCAAATTCTTTACAGATAGCATTTTCACGTTCTTTCGGTGTCAAGTCTGGGTAGCGTTCTACCAACTCTTCTGTATGGATGAAAGTAATTTGTTTTGGCAAGACAGACTCGATATCATAGCGAGCTTCAACAGCTAGTTCTGTCAAACGAATGGCCTTATAAATCTTCTCAACTGTTTCTTTTAGATAAGCGATGTTACGCTTACCATTTGGGATAACTTTCTCCCAGTCCCACTGATCCACAAAGACAGAGTGGGTTGCATCCAGCGAATCTTCATCTGGACGAAGGGCCTTCATGTGGACGAAAAGACCTTCACCCTCACCGAAACCAAAACGAGCCAAGGTATGGCGTTTCCATTTGGCAAGGGAATGTACCACTTCATAAGTAGCATCAGGGATTTGGAGAACCTTGACCGATACGGCATTCTCAACACCTGATAAGTTGTCCTGCATCCCGTCACCGACCCTACTCAAGATAGGGCCTTGAACTTCGACAACTTCTAGTTTGTCTTTTAAATACTGAGTAAAAGTGTTTTTGACAAAGGAAATTTCTTCTTGTTGGTGGATAAAACTTTTCTTCATAAAGCTACTCCTCAAAAAATTAATTAAAAGCATTATACACCTATTTTCGAGAAAAGGGAAAAGAGAAATTTTAAAAAAAAAATCAGTGTCATTCAAAACACTGATTTCATAGACCTTTAGTCATTACGACCGAAGATACGTAAAATACTTAGGAAGAGATTGATAAAATCAAGATAGATACTGAGAGCCATTGACACAACCCAACCTGTCGCTACACGATCTTGTGATTGTTCATAAGCATAGCGAATTTTTTGGTTGTCCCAAGCAATCAGCCCAGAGAAGACCAAGACCATGGCTACGCTAATCATATAATCAAAGAAACCGCTAGCCAAGAAAATATTGACTACCATAGCAATCAGTAAACCAATGAGAGCCGCCATCATAGCCCGACCAAGCCACTCAAATCTTTCTTGGTGAACACACCCACTGCCGCCATGACAAAGAAGAGAAGGGCGCTCGATACAAAGGCAGATAAAACTGTCCCTGGAGTATAGAAGGCCACCACAAAACTGAGTGTAAAGCCGTTTAATACTGAGTAAAGTAAAAATACTGGAAGAGCAGCTGGGCTATTCTTTGAAGCCATACTGCTGGCAACAAAGACCAGAGCTAGCTCTGCAAAGGTTGCAATGGTCAACCAGAGACGTCCCTGCATCAAAAAGTAAACCAACTGAGATTGAAAGACCGTTAACATAAGGCCTGATACCAAAGCAGATAGTCCGATCCCCAGACCAACAAAGGCATAAACCTTAGCGTAAAATTGATTGAGACCTGCGCGGTCGTGAATAATAGTGTGATTCATCTTTTCTCCTTTTCTATGAATGGCTTTCCTTGATTATAACAAAGAAAGTTAAAATTAGCTTAAATGGAAAATCAAAATACCTGCTGCAACGGCAACATTCAAACTCTCCGCCTGCCCCTTCATGCTAATATGGAGCAATTGATCTGCACTTTCAGCCATGAGGGGACTAATTCCTTGACCCTCATTTCCCATGACTAGTACAAAATTTTCTATAGGAGGCAGTTCTCTGTAATCAACAGAATCTTTAGCTAGGGTTGTTGCCAGCACTGAGATAGCTGCTTCCTTAGCTTTCTCGAGAAGCGCTTGACTCGACATCCGGTAAATGGGCAGATGAAAATGACTGCCTTGCATGGAACGTAAGGTCTTGAGACTGTAGATGTCTGCCGACTTATCTGAAACAATCACTCCAGTAAAACCTGCTGCATCTGCAGTCCGAATGATGGTTCCCACATTACCAGGATCTTGCACATCTTCCAAAAACAAGAATTTACCCTGACTAAAGTCAGCTTCTCCTACTTCTTCTTTTTGAACCACCGCAACAATGCCCTGTGGAGTCTGAGAATCCGCTAAATCTAGCAGAATATCCTCTGACACCCAGACAGTTTGCGGAAAAGCAGCTAACTGGTCTCGGTAACTTTCTAAGGCAAAGATTTTCTCAATCATCACTCCAGCTTGAACAGCTTCTTCAAACAAGTGCCAGCCTTCAATCAAATAGGCTGACTTGCGGTATTTTTTTTGATGTAATTTCTTGGCATTTTTTACCACAGAATTGGCTTTTGAGGTTATAATAGTCATAGAAATATTATAACACAATCAAAGGGGTTTGGTATGCAAAAGGTTAGAATGATTGCCCAAGGTAGGGTGCAGGGAGTCGGCTTTCGTTGGGGTGTTTACAGCTTGGCACTTGAAATTGGTGGCATCACAGGTCGGGTATGGAATAACGACGATGGCACAGTGGAAATCTTAGCCCAAGCAGACTCATCTGCTATCATGGCAAAATTTATCCAAGAAATCCGTAAAGGACCCACACCTTTTTCAAAAGTCAGCTACTTAGATGTCAAACTGAGTAACTTTCCTCCTTACCCTGACTTTAAAATCGCAAATTAAGTCTCTAGAACTATTGTATATTTTGTAAAAAAACAGTAGAATAGAAAGGTATAATTTTTAAAGAAGGAATAAAAACAGTGAAATCTATTAAACGTTTTGCACTCTCGGCTATGGGAGTGTCTATGCTGCTTGTCTTGACTGGCTGTGTTAGCGTCGATAAAGCAACAGGAGAGCCAACAGGATTTATTTGGAATACTTTCGGAGCGCCTATGGCTGAAGCTATCAAGTACTTCGCTACTGATCAAGGTCTAGGCTTTGGTGTCGCTATCATCATCGTAACCATTATCGTGCGCTTGATTATCTTGCCACTTGGTATCTACCAATCATGGAAGGCAACGCTTCACTCTGAAAAGATGAACGCCCTCAAGCACGTCCTTGAGCCACATCAAACTCGTCTCAAGGAAGCGACTACTCAAGAAGAAAAACTCGAAGCCCAACAAGCTCTCTTTGCCGCTCAAAAAGAACACGGCATCAGCATGTTTGGTGGTGTAGGATGTTTCCCTATCCTCCTTCAAATGCCTTTCTTCTCTGCAATTTACTTTGCTGCCCAACATACTGAAGGGGTTGCTCAAGCAAGCTACCTAGGCATTCCTCTAGGTTCTCCAAGTATGATTTTGGTTGCCTGCGCAGGTGTCCTTTACTATCTTCAATCGCTCCTTTCACTTCACGGAGTAGAAGACGAAACGCAAAGAGAACAAATCAAGAAAATGGCTTACGTGAGCCCAATCACGATTGTTGTCTTCTCCCTTATTTCACCAGCCAGTGTCACACTTTACTGGGTTGTCGGTGGTTTCATGATGATTCTCCAACAGTTTATCGTCAACTATATCGTTCGTCCAAAACTTCGCAAAAAAGTCCGTGAAGAACTGGCAAAGAACCCACCAAAAGCAAGTTCTTTCTCTAAACCAAGTGGACGAAAAGACGTTACCCCTGAACAACCAACTGCTATCACAAGCAAGAAAAAACACAAAAATCGCAACGCTGGAAAACAACGTTCGAGATAAAGCTACGTAAATTATCCAATAATTAAAAAACGAATGAATGATAAATAGTTTTCATCAACTAGATATCATCATTCGTTTTTATTATCTACTGTTACATCTTATACTAATCGAAAAAGTTAAATAGTTTAAAAGCTCACATATAAAAACGATTCAATCAGAAACTAACAAGTAAATCACTATGATTTAATACAATTCACAGTTATTAAAACTTCTGCTCCCTCGTCTCTATTTCTAAGCTCAACTCGACCTTTGTGTAGTTTTGCAACTCTACATACAAAACTAAGTCCAATACCATAATGTTGCTCTTTAACCGATCTAGCTTTATCCATACGATAAAAGAGCTTCCCAAAATGATTTAAAACTTCTTCTGGAAATTCCGAACCATTATTCCATATACCTATTTTCAATTCCTTCCCCTCTTGCTCTACCCTAATGTTAATTTTAGGATTCTGTTTATCTGCATACTCCAAAGCATTTGTTAAAATATTTTGTATGGCACGAATCAGAAGAGATGGATTTATATAATAGTTTTCAGTTCCTTTCACATTTTGTTCAAAAGAAAACTTCATCTGATCTTTTATCAAAAAAGAGACTTCTTTCTCTAATTCATTGATAAAATCTGAAGAGGAATACTCCGTCCAACCTGTCTCATCATCATAATAGGTTTTAGAATAGTGAATCAATTGATTGAAATAATCTAGTAACTGTTGACTAGCTCTTTCTATATCTACTAAGCATTCTTGAGATTGGTCGTTTTCAATTATCGTCTGCAAAAATTCCACATTTCCCCTAATAATGGTTAAGGGAGTTTTTAAATCATGAGAAGCTGCTGAAACCTGAAACATCAAATCTTCCTTCTGCTGTTTCTCATTAACTATTAATTGTCGAATTCTATCTTGCATCACAATAATCCGATTTCCTGTCTCACGAAATTCTTTAACCGTTAAACATTCTGTACATTCCTTCTTCAACCACATACTATTTTCATAAATCAAAGTCATTTCATAACTCAGTTTTTTCAACAATTTTCCAATGTGATAACTTATTAGAACAATCAATAAAACACAAATATATATCCATGATGACACATTAAAAAAGATTGATAGAACACCACTATTTTTTAGAGGTTTCCCGTCTTCATTTATTTGTATAGATACTGAAGCTAAGGGAATAATATAGGCCATTAGTAAGCCAAGACTAAACTGCCAAATAATTCTCCAATAGGTTTCTCGAATTAATTGTCTAAAACTTTTGATTCTACCCATTGATATCCTCCACCATATAAGGTTTTAATTGGATTTAATTGATAAGGTTTCAACTTTTGACGAATTTGATAAATATACTCTGAAACCGAACGTAAAAGCGCTTCGGAACTTTGTGGATATAGATAATTATAAATTTCCTCAATAGAATATATTTTACTTGGGTTGCTTGCCAAAAGATTCACTATGTCAAATTCCCTCCTTGTCAGAGCAATCTTATCATCGTTTACAAATAGTTCCTTACTATCCGTATATAGTATAAGCTTCCCAATCTTTATTTGATGAACATTTCCTTTAATCCGTTCTTCACGACGCAAGTGCATTTTAACACGTGCTAACAATTCTTGCATACTAAAGGGCTTCATAATATAATCATCAGCACCTGCATTGATTCCAGCTACTAAATCTTCATCCATATCCTTGGCAGTTATAAAACAGATAGGAACAGTTATCTGCTCGCGAATCATCTGACAGATTTCTAAACCACTAACAGGCATCATAATATCTAATAGAATCAAGTCAAATCCTGTAAAATCACAAAGATCAATCTCTTCTATCTTATTTCGTATGACTACTTCATATTTTTCATATTCTAGTACTTTTTTTATTAGGCGAAGAATAGCAAGATCATCATCTACAACCAAAATTTTATAAGCCATAACTCACCCTCCTAACCATATTATAACACTAACCGAGAAAAAGACAGGATATCCCCTGTCTTTAGCGTAAATTTTTTCCTATAAGTATCAATGTAGCAAATAGAAAAACAATTAATAACCAAACTATTTGTATCCCTAAGCCTTGCCATACTGGATAATAAAGAGACAATGGATAGGTATAAAAACAATTCATACTAGCTAGTAATGGTAAATTTCTAAAAAAAGAACTGAATTGTAATAACATTTGCCCCAACCCCAATAAAAGGGATAAACTTATTCCCAAAATTAAGATAAAAGACTGGGAAATAAATACAAAAATACCACTTAAAAGAGCGAAGGTTAGAATAGAAATACAAGCTGGAAATAGAATTGTTAGAACATGTTTAATATTACTCAAAAGATTGATATTGTAGTATCCTTGCGCGATTAGTATGCATAATGATATTACAGCAACCAATAATACAATTTCCATACATAATACAATAGCTAGTTTACAGATTATAAATTTCAAACGATTTGGACATGTAAGAAAACTGGTACGAAGGCTAGAACCTGTAAATTCTTGACCTATAAATAGAACCGCTAGACTAACGAAACCTGCCTGTCCTAAATAGAGACTTTGCAGTAGCTGTTCCAAAACAAACTGTAGAGTCAACTGGTCTGGCTTACTATTTAAAAAAACAACCATCGCCGGAATACACAGTAATAGAGCACCTATAATCAACCAGTGCCAAGGATTCATCATAAACTTGAGATACTCACTTTTAAGTTGTTCTTTCAACTTATTCACCTCCTCCGATATCTGACTTGAGTAAGCGGTAAATTGCTAAAGCCAAGAATGAGAAGTTCCAACAAAGTAAAAGTAAAATATTTTGTAAACTATTATGTTCTAAAATTTGAGGAGATGTAGCAATCAATCCTTGCCCCAATGCAACTGGAAGAAATTTTGCAACCGATATATAGTTTGCTAAGAATGTTCCTAAATTGTAGACTTGGGGAAGCAAAAATAATAGAGGAACAATGGCTGTTTTAAATGTCAAAGCCATAATATAGGCTAGTAGTCCCAACAAAGTCCAAGCTATACTGGCTAAAAATATATAGAACCAAACTGTTCCATTTAGTGAAAAAAGTAATAAGCCATCTTGTCCTAAAACATAATGTGTCATGTTAATCGTCAAGAATATTGATAGAAAGGAAATGATAAAAGAAAATACAAGCCAAACTAATGTTTTTGAAACTAGGAAAGTACTTCGATTTGTAATAGAGAGGAGACTTGTACGAATAGCAGAGCATTTATACTCCTCGGCTCCGTAAATTGAGCCTAGGATAATCATAATAAAAACACCAAATAAAGTGACATCAAAACCTAAAAATTCAATAGGAGGTATAGCTTCTGCTAATTCTGGATTTGTCTCTGGTGTAGCATGGATACCAACTGAAACAATTTGAGAAGCACCAATATTTGCTAAAAACGTTTGAAATACCAGTATCAAGAATAGTACAACATGAGTAGCTCTCCTATAAAGCAATTTCAATATTTCAGAATGAAGAGAGTAAATAAGTGCCATGTCACTTTCCTCCCTCTGTTAAATTAAAGAAGACTTCTTCTAGTGAGGAAAGATTTTTCATCACTTCTTGTAAAGTGCCTTTTATAAGAACTTTTCCTTTATTTATGATAACTACATCATCTGTTACTGCTTCCACTTCCGATAATATATGAGATGATAGCAAGACTGTCTTTCCTTCTTGAGCTTGTTTTTTTATAAACTCTCTAAACCACCGAATTCCTCTTGGATCCAACCCATTAGTCGGTTCATCCAATATCAGATATTGAGGATTTCCTAATAGAGCTGTTGCAATTCCTAATCGTTGTCCTTCTCCTAATGATAATTTCCCAATTTTAGATTTTTTCTTATGGCTAATATCCACCATATCCAAGACTTGTTCAATTCGCTGACTGGATATCCCATTACTAGCAGCAACAATTTTCAAATGTTGATAAACAGTCCGATCATCAGGAGCTCCTACACTGTCAAATGAAGCTCCTACAGTTTTTAGAGGAAATTTTAATTCCTTATAAGTTTGATCTCCAATTTTAGTAAGACCAGATGTTGCTTTGTCTAATCCTAATAAAATACGTAAGGTTGAACTTTTACCAGCTCCATTTGGACCTAGGAAAGCAGTCACTCTACCTGCTTTTGCTTCAAAAGAAATATCTTTTAAAATTTGAGTTTGGCCATATAACTTACATAAGTTTTTAATGATAATACTTTGTTCCATGATGTTCTCCTATTCTATTTAATATTTCTAAAAGTAACTATATCTTACACATTCATTTTCGGATTTTTTTCAGAATTTAGAGAGTAAAAAAGATTTAATACTCAATGAAAATCAAAGAGCAAACTAGGAAGCTAGCCGTAGGTTGCTCAAAGCACTGCTTTGAGGTTGCAGATAGAACTGACGAAGTCAATAACCATACATACGGCAAGACGACGTTGACGCGGTTTGAAGAGATTTTCGAAGAGTATAAAATTTTGTTTTATTTAATTATATATATTTATGCAAACTTAAAAGCCCGATGTTTCCATCAGGCTTCTTTTTATCCATGTACACGTTTCATATAGTCTTGATAACTTTCGGTATCCATGAGTTTTTTAGCGTTCTTGACGCGGTCTGCTGTTGGGGGTTTAACCCCTTCGAGCGAATAAGGGATTCCCAATTCACGCCACTTGAACTCACCCATGGTGTGATAAGGTAGAATTTCAAACTTATCCACATTTTTGAGAGTCTTGACGAACTTCCCAAGTTCAATCAAGTCATCGTCTCTGTCTGTCAATCCTGGAACTAGCACGTGACGAATCCAGACAGGTTTCCCAATATCTGATAGATACTGGGCACAGGCCAAGATATTTTTATTGGTTTGGCTAGTAACGATCTTGTGCTGTTCTTCGTTGATTTCCTTAATATCCAAGAGGACCAAGTCAGTGACAGCCATGAGTTTGTCAAACTTCTCAAGGTAACGTGGTTTATTACGGAATGGAAGGGCACAGGTGTCCAAAGTACAGTGGATTCCTTGTTCCTTAGCCTTGGTAAAGAGGGCAATCAGGAAATCAATCTGCAAGAGGGCTTCTCCCCCCACTGACTGTAATCCCACCCTTATTCCCCCAGAAACCGCGGTAGCGCAAGGCCTCTGTCAAGACATCATCTACCGTCCGTTCACGTGATTTATTGGACTCCATCGCCCAAGTATCTGGGTTGTGGCAATACTGGCAACGCATGTGACAGCCCTGCAAAAAGACAATAAAGCGAATACCAGGTCCGTCTACCGAACCAAAGCTCTCCGTTGAATGCACCATTCCTGTCACTTGTCCATAATCAATTGTTTCTTCAGACATATCGTTACCTTCCTTGAAAACGTTTTATAGTTTTATTATATCATGACTTGAAGGAAAAACAAGATTTTTGCCTATTTTTTAGAAAGCAATCTGTTTTTCAATTTCATTTTCAATTAATTATCATTTTATTCTTCAAAATCAAAACCATACAAGGTTGCAAAATAGTCCTCAGGGCGCTCTGCACGGCGGATTTGACGGGCTTTCCTTCTTCAGTATAAAGGATTTCCGCAGAACGAAGTTTGGCATTGTACTGGTAGCCCATTGAAAATCCGTGAGCACCTGTATCATGAATGACCAGCAAATCACCGATTTCTGTATGAGTCAGTTCACGATTCACTGCAAATTTATCATTGTTTTCACAGAGTGAACCAACCACATCTACCACTTCAGCTGGTCCATCTGGATGGGTCACGTTAGTAATATGATGATAAGCTCCGTACATAGCTGGACGCATGAGGTTGACTGCTGATGCATCCACACCTAGATAGGTACGGTAGGTTTTCTTCTTATGAGTAACTCTTGTGACCAAAGCACCGTGAGGGGCTAGCATAAAGCGACCTAATTCGGTGAAAATCTTAACTTGACCAAGATCTGCTGGCGTAAGGACCTCTTCATACACCTTACGAACTCCCTCACCAATCAAGGCAATATCATTTGGCTCCTGGTCTGGACGATAATTGACACCAATACCGCCAGAAAGATTGATAAAGTCTAGCGAAATACCCAACTTTTCCTTGATTTCAACAGCCAATTCAAAAAGCTGACGCGCCAACTCTGGATAATAGAGATGGGTCACGGTATTGGACGCTAGGAAGGAGTGAATCCCAAAGGTCTTAGCTCCTTTTTCCTTCAAGATGGCAAAAGCTTCAAAGAGTTGGTCCTTGGTCATGCCAAACTTAGCCTCTCCAGGATTGTCCATAATGTCTGTCCCCAGTTCAAAAACACCCCCAGGGTTGTAACGACAAGAAATAATCTCTGGAATGCCTGACGCTCTCTCCAGATGTTCAATATCTTCAAAGGCATCCAAGTTAATGGTCGCACCCAATTCACGCGCATAGGCATATTCCTTGTCTGGCGTGTTGTTTGAAGAGAACATGATCTCAGAACCTGGAAAATCCAGTTTATGGCTCATCAAAAGCTCCACATAACTAGAGCAGTCCACTCCACAACCTTCCTCTTGAAGAATTTTTAAAATAGCTGGGGTGGGAGTAGCCTTAACTGCAAAATATTCCTTAAAGCCCTTGTTCCACGAAAAGGCTTGGTTGACAGCTCTTGCCTTCTCACGAATCCCCTTCTCATCATACAAGTGAAAGGGAGTCGGGAACTCGGCAACAATCGCTTCTAAGTCTTCTTTATTAATAAATGGTGTTTTCATAATCTTCCTTCTATTCTATTTGCAAAGAAAGGCTGGGACAATCGTTCCAACCTTTAGTTCTATCTCTTATTTATCTTCGTCAAAGATATTTGCCAACCTCAACATCGATGGCTTGGTTCTTGACATCAATATTGGTTACCTTCAAGAGTGACTTGTAGTCAAACTGCTTTTCACGTTCTTCTTGGGCATTATCCGCAAAGACCGCTACACCTGCCAATTCTGAGTCGAACTCGCGCAAGAGGCTGATCATCCCGTTGACAGTTCCTCCGCCTTTCAAGAAGTCATCCACAATCAAGACACGGCTACCTGCCTTGAGACTACGTTTTGAAAGGAACATTTTCTCAATGCGGTCACCACTTGAACCTGAAACATAGTTGACGCTGACAGTTGAACCTTCGGTAATTTTCAGGTCACGGCGCACAATAACAAAAGGAACATTGAGGACATTAGCAACTGCATTTGCAAGTGGAACACCCTTAGTCGCTACGGTCATAACGGCATCAATTTTTTGGTCCATAAAGCTCTTGGCAATAATGCGACCAATATTTTTCAAGATAGCTGGTGTGCTAAGCAAATCAGACAGGTAGATATAACCACCTGGCAAGATACGGTCACTTTCTGACAACTTGGCACGCAAGTCTTCAACCATTTCCTTAGCATCCTGACTCGAAATAGACGGTGTAAAGATAACACCTCCGCCAGCCCCAGTTACAGTCTGGATGTGACCAATTTCGATTTCCTCAAAGGCACGTTTGATAATGACGATATCTTCTGAGATGGATGATTTAGCAGATTCATACTTTTCAGCAAAAGTATTGAGACTAGTTAGTTTATAAGGATTATTAATCAAATAGTTGGAAATGACAACCATCCGATCACTTCTTCTTAATTTCATTTCTATTTCCCACTTCATTTAATTTTGATATTTTATCTATTATACCATATTCACATAAAAAAACGAACATTCTTGTCCTAAAAAATGCTCATTTTTCTTAAATTATTAATCTAAATCTGGTTTATAGAAGGAACGATTGTCCATAGCGAAGATTTTATTGGTCATCTCTCCCTTATCCACCAAAGCCAGAGCTGTTGACATCATCATCATGCTGGCATCCAGATTGTCAATCATATGGATAATCTCTGCTTCCATAATGCGTGGACGGACTGGACTTCCATACTCAAGTAAGCCGTGGTGACTAAGGATGACGTGACGAAGCAGAACGACTTCTTCCTTGGTATCATCAATACCGAGTTCCATAACTGTCTTGGTAATTTCGCTATCAATCAGAGCGATATGTCCAATAAGATTGCCTCTGACCGTGTACTCGGTCTGGTCTGGTCCCGTCAACTCGATGACCTTAGCCAAGTCATGCAGCATAATTCCCGCATAGAGCAGGCTCTTATTGAGTTGAGGATAGATCTCGCTAATGGCATCTGCCAAACGTACCATGGTCGCCGTATGATAGGCCAATCCCGTTTCAAAGGCATGGTGGTTAGTCTTGGCAGCTGGATAAGAGTAAAATTCCTTATCATACTTGGTGTAGAGCTTTCGGACAATCCGTTGCCAAACAGGATTTTCAATTTTAAAAATCATTTGCGACATGTAGTCACGGATTTCCTTGACATCAACTGGTGACTTGACCTTGAAATCAGCTGGGTCATTTGGTTCACCAGGCTGAGGCAAGCGTAGGGTGATTTGATTGACCTGTGGAGTGTTGTTATAAACTTCTCGGCGCCCTTTCATGTGGACAACCTTACCTGCGGTAAAGGCCTCAACGTTATGAGGTTGGGCATCCCAGAGTTTCCCTTCAATCTCACCACTATCATCTTGGAAAGTAAAGGCTAGGTAATTTTTCCCAGCGCGAGTTTGTCTCAGGTCAGCTGATTTGATTAGGTAAAAGCCTTCAAATAGCTCATCTTTTTTCATGTGACTAATCTTCATATTCTTCCTCATTTTCTTGGAAATGGAGTAGATCAAGCGCAGGCTCACCTTCTGACAACTCAATGTGACGGAGCGTTCGCTCGATAGCTGTAGTGCGACGGTTTAATAATTCCTCAATATTGCCAGAGGCATGTTGGAGGTGTTTTTGTGCCTTAACTAGAATACCACCAAACTTGCCAAACTCAGTCTTGACGCTAGCAAGAGTCTTGCTGATATGGTCGGCACTCTTTTGGATATTGAGGGTTTTGAAGCCAACTGATAGGGAATTGAGGAGGGCAGATAGGGTGCTTGGACCTGCGACAATAATCTGCTCCTCCCGTCTCAAGTCATCAAAGAAGACAGGATTGCGGACGATTTCTGAGTAAAGACCTTCTGTCGGAACAAACAAGATTCCAAAATTGGTCGTCCGAGGCGGTGCTATGTACTTGCTCTTGATAGCCTTGGCGAGCGTTTGACACTTGCTAAGAGTGACTTACGACAGCGTTCAATTTCGTCCTTGTCACCTGCTTCATAGGCTTCTTCTAGACGGTAATAATCAGCCAAAGGAAATTTGGAGTCAATCGGCAGGTAGATATATTCCTGGTCGCCTTGTCCAGGTAACTTGATAGCATACTCCACTCGTTCACTGGAGTTTTCAACCGTTGCATATTCTCGTTCGTACTGGGCAGGGGTCATGATGTCCTCTATGATTTGTCCCAGTTGCAATTCTCCCAGAATCCCTCGCGTCTTGGTTCCAGAGAGAACCTTGTTAAGAGCTCCAACATCACGGGCAACTGTCTGCATTTCTCCAAGGCCACGATTGACTGACTCCAGTTGTTTGGAAACTGTCTCAAAGGAAGCCTGCAAGCGCGTCTGCAAGGTCTTTTCTAGTTTTTCCTCGACTGTCTGGCGCATTTGTTCCAAACGTTGCTCATTGGACTCCTGCAGGGCTTGAAGCCGTTGATCAGTCTTGTCTCTGGTTTGGAGGAGATTATCAGTCATTTCTTGACGAACCTGCGTCAGGCCTTGGTGCAATTCGATTCGCACTTCTTGCAAACGGTCGCTGACAGCCACTTCCAAATCTTTTTGATCTAGCTGGCTGGCTTGTCGGGCTTGTTCAAAGCGGTAGTCCAACTGGTCTGACAAGTGATCTGCCTGATCCTCCAAGCTCTTGCTTAGATGTTTTTCCTGCTTATCCTGCCTTTGCCAAATCAGAAAGATACCAGCTAAGTTGGCAATCAATAATAGAACAAGTAAACTTTCCATCCTACCTCCTGTCCTTGCTATGCAACACGACCACATAACCATCTGGGCAAGTCACCGACACTTCCCTATCTATATATTCGTTAGAAGCGTACACTTTTTTAAAGAAAAAATTTTCCTCTGTCAACTCATACTTGGCACCAAGAATGGTCAGCTGGCTATCCCGAACCGGCATAAAGGCTAGATAGTCATAGTCTAAACGAGGTTCTAGCTGACTGATTCCTTCTGGACAATAGGCAATTAAATTTTGCCCATCCTCAATTTCTATCTGGCGCATATAAGGCGCCAACTTGGGATTGCTAGGAAGAAAAACATTGGCCAGCATGTGATCAATACGGCCACCCAAAGCACCAAAAATAGTAACCTCAGCCTGAGGATTTTGCTCAAAGATGGTTAAGAGAGCCAATTCCAAATCTGTATCATCTTTTTCTGGTCGGGCTTGGACAAAATGCTGGGCACATTTTTGAATCACCTGTCGCTCTTCTTCGGTCACAGAATCAAAATCTCCAACTGCTAGAGCAAGAGGCAAGTCTTCTTCCAAGACCCAGAGCGAGCCTCGATCCACACCGACAAAAGCATCAAAATCTGTCCGATAGTGGCCGCGGTCTCCGCCTGCAAAAACTGCAACCTTAGTCCAGTTGTTTTCTGAGAGTTTGTACTCGCTCATTGACTTCTCCCTTAAAGACATAAGAACCTGCTACAAAAACGGTCGCACCAGCTGCTTTAGCCTGAGCAATAGTTTGGTCATCAATCCCGCCATCCACTTCGATTTCAAAGTTCAAACCTTTTTCCTTACGAAGTGCAACCAACTCACGAACCTTATCCATGGTTTCAGGTAGAAAAGCTTGCCCACCGAAGCCAGGGTTAACCGTCATGACCAAGACTTGATCAACTAGATGAAGGACGTGCTTAATCGCCTCAACAGGCGTACCTGGATTGATAACAACAGAAGGTTTGACACCGAGCGAACGAATTTTTTGGAGGGCACCATGGATATGAGGCGTTGCTTCCACATGGATACTGATGATATCTGCTCCTGCACGCGCAAAATCTTCCAGATGGTGTTCAGGATTCGCCACCATCAAGTGGCAGTCAAAGACCATCTTGCTATGGGGGCGAAGAGCTTCGACCACACCTGCACCAAAACTGATTTGTGGCACAAAGTGACCATCCATGATATCGATATGGGCATATTCTGCCCCAGTTGCTTCTAGGCGTTTGATTTCACGTTCAAAGTTGGCATAATCTGCTGCCAGAATTGACGGAGCAATCTTGTATTGAGACATAGGTTTCTCCTTATTTTGGAATTTTTTTGCTGACTTTTTTATAGGTTTCTCTGCGATTTTCAATTTCGCTGAGGAATTGCAGGTAGTTGTCAAAACGGAAGGACGCAATGGCGCCCTCTTCAACAGCTGGCTTCACTGCACAGGATGGCTCATGGGTATGGGTACAAGTACGAAACTTACAATCTCGGCTGACACTGTCAATCTCTGGAAATGCCTGATTGAGGTCTTCAGCCGTTGATACTTCATAATCCAGAGATGAAAAACCTGGTGTATCTGCGATTTTACCCCCATTAAGGTTGTAAAAACTAACAGCTCGAGTGGTATGGCGCCCGCGACCCAGACTGTCTGAGATTTCTCCTGTTTCAAGATTAAGGTCCGGTGCGATTTTATTGAGAAGGGTTGATTTCCCAACACCTGTCTGCCCCATAAAGACTGTAACCTTGCCTGTTAACAAGGGCAGGAGCTCCTCTTTACTGGTCACAAAGTCATAGCCGATGTCACCATAGGTTTGTTGGTAAAAATCCAATTCTGACCGATCTTCCAGCAAGTCCATTTTAGAAATATAAACGATGGGATGAATGCCCTTGTGCTCCAAGAGAACCAAGAACCGATCCAGCAAATTGCTGTTAAATTCAGGTTCCTTGACGGACATGATTACTACAGCTTGGTCGATATTGACAATGGGCGGACGGACCAGACTATTTTTCCGTTCGTGAATCTTGAGAATATAGCCCTCTGAATTTTCCTCCGCAGAGAAATCTACCCAATCCCCAACGTAGGGTGTGTGACCTTTTTTACGGAAATTTCCACGCGCCCGTGTCTGATAAACCTTGCCCTCACTCTCCACATAGTAGAACCCAGCCAAGGCTTTAATGATTTGTCCCTGCATCTTAGAGTCCTTGCCCTTTAAGTGCATCTGCTAGGCTGGCAAATTCTGCCAAGCTGAGAGCTTCCCCACGCACACTTGGTGACAAGCCTGCCTGATCTAAAGCTTTGGTCAGCTTGTCCTTGACCTCTTCAGTCTTGCCAAAGTAACCTGTCAAGTTATTCCACAAGGTCTTGCGGCGATGGGTAAAACTAGCCTTGGAAACCTTAAAGAAAAAGTTCTCGTCTTCCACTGCTACAGCTGGCTCTGGACGGCGGACCATTTTCAAGATGGCTGAATCCACATTTGGCGCTGGCACAAAGACCGTACGAGGCACGATAAAGGCAACCTTGGCAGTCATGTAATACTGCACCGCAATCGACAAGCTACCATAAGCCTTGGTATTTGGCTGGGCGGAGATGCGATCCGCCACTTCCTTTTGCATCATGACGACAAATTCACTAAAAGGAATGCCACTTTCAATCAAGTGCATGAGAATAGGCGTCGTGATGTAGTAGGGTAGATTAGCCACTACCTTGATTGGTAGGTCAGGATTTTTAAAATTCTGGATATGTTGCGCCAAGTCAACCTTGAGAATGTCCTCGTTGACTACGGTCACATTATCAAAATCACGCAAGGTATCTGCCAAAATTGGTACTAAACGGTGGTCAATCTCAAAGGCCATGACTTGAGCCGCACGCTCAGCCAAAAACTCCGTCAAAGCACCAATCCCTGGACCAATCTCAATGACATTGACCTGGTCATCAATTTCAGCCGTATCCACGATTTTTTGAAGGATATTGGTATCCGTCAGGAAATTTTGCCCGAAAGACTTTTTAAAGGTAAAACCGTGACGCTCCAGCACTGCCTTGGTCACGCTGTAATCTGCAATTCTCATCAATCTACTCTTTATTCCTCATTACTTTTAAAACCATTAAAATAAAAATTATACTTCCCTGTCTTATCTACATTTTTCTTCTTCAAGAATCTATTAAAATTATCCTTTTCAAAAACTATTGTATTATAAATATTTTTATTCTTAATACAAAATATATAATATTTGAAATTACTAGACTTCTGTATTTTCTCTAAAAATAGACTGTTCCAGCCAGAGAATAAACTTCCAGCAATAAATTCGGATTTATTTGTCTCCGTTATATAGTTTTTACTAATACTTATTTTTTTGTTATTTATTTTATCATCAATACCTATGCCGTACGAGATTAATCCATTAATAATATCCTGGTAGACTTCTTTCCTAGTTTCTGAATTAGACTCTATTTCAAAAAACTTGTTGCCTAAAATATAGTTATCAGCTATAATTCCTTCTCGGGTATCCAACACAGTTCCATATTCCGAAACAGATGTAGAATGAAATTGCTCATTATTGATATTGGCAAAATCATCCTCATTAGAATCTCTAAATGTGCCTATAATCGTGTTACTTAGTAATTTTTTCTCGTTTTCTATAGATAATTGACCATTACTGATACTACAGTTGATAAATTTACATTCTTCAAATGAATTTGAATCAATAAAATCAGCAGAAAAAGTACACTCTACAAATCTCTTATCTTTAAACTTTACTTTTTCAATCTCATATCCAATATCGCCAAATTCAACGTAACTAAAATATTTAACTTCCTTTGAACCGAATACTTCTTCCTTCCTCAAAGATATTATTTCTCTCATAACTGGTTTAAGTGCTGTGCTCAAATTATATTTCCAATTCTCCGCCAACTCATTCCCAGGACTATCTATCCCTTCTGGATATTTTATTGAACAAATTGTAGACAACACTTGAACAAAGTCAAGAGAAATATCTAATTTCAACACCCCATTCCATTCCTTTAGCAGCTTATTATACGTATCGATGATATATTCAATTTTACCAGCCTTATAAAAGGGTAACTCCTTAGTCTTACTAATATCTGCAACAAGATCAGTAAGTTGCTTATCATAATACTTTACAGTATCTCTAACATTATCAGACACCACATTTTTCTTATTTTCTTTACTTTGTTCAATAGCTTGTTTCCAAGTGACTAATGTCGGAAACGCAATGACTATACCAGCTAATACTTCACCTTGAGATAACTTTTCAAAAATTAAATTTGTACCTTTGAAAAAATTGTTCATATATAAAATAATACCAGCAACCACAAGACCAACTGCAGCAAGCACCAATAGTAATTTAGTATCTTTATTTTTCATATAATCTCCTAGTAACTCAAATATTCTACCTTCATTTTAACACAATTATCTACAATTTAGTGTCTTTCTCATAACTTTTCATAGCTTCTTCCACTTCTGCCAAGGTAACCCCAAACAACTCTAAGCGCTTGAGGAGTTGCTTGCCGTTAGAATAGCCGATTCGGAGAGCCTCTCCCAGATATTCTCGTCGCTTACGGCTGTCTGCCCCTGCTAGAAAACCAAGTCGAATCAAGTCGCTACGACTAATGTCAAACTGACTCTCATGTTCAAATTGTTCTGTCACCTGAGCTAGAGCCATTTTCAGGTCTTCATAGCTGGCATGCTCAATTCCCAGAGAACGCCCCTTAGTTTTGGACTTAGGAACAGCTTCATCTCGTTTGAGGAAGGCATGCTGAACTGTTGGAATGGCCGTCATAATCATGCGACGAATCCGCTCCCCATTAAAATCTGGGTCTGTAAAGACAATGACTCCATGAAGCTCATGTAGACGCTGAATACGTGCAATATCTTGCTCATTGATGGCAGAACCTCGTGTCTCATAGGTCTCTACATCGAAGTAACGTTTGAGATTGGTCGTATCATCTCGCCCTTCCACCACGATAACTTGGGAAATTTTTTCTTTCATTACTTGCTGTCCAATCCAAAAATGTGTTCTGCATTTGCAGTCGTTGCTGCCGCTAGCTCTTCCGTCGTCATGCCACGCAAGTCTGCAATAAAATCCACTACATAGCGAGTATAGGCTGTTTTGTTTTCGCGACCACGCTTGGGTACAGGTGCTAAGTAAGGCGCATCCGTTTCCACCAAAATCTTGTCCAAAGGTAACTCTTTAGCTGCTTCTTGGATGTCAGTTGCCTTCTTGAAAGTCACCACTCCTGAGAAGGAAATGGTCATGCCAAGCTCGACAAACTTCTCTGCCCATTCAAGAGTTCCTGAGAAAGAATGCATGATTCCACCACGTGGACCAACCCCCTCGCTCTTGATAATCTCATAAGTATCTTCCAGCGCATCACGGGTATGGACAACAAAAGGCAAATTCAAGTCCTTAGATAGCTGAATCTGACGGCGAAAAACCTGTTCCTGCACCTCTTTTGACGCTGTCATCCAATGATAGTCTAAGCCAATCTCGCCTAAAGCCACAACCTTGGGATGTTTGAGCTTGTCAAGCAAGTAAGCTTCAATCTCCTCTGTGTAAGTCCCAGCTTCTGTCGGATGCCAACCAATAGTCGCATAGAGCTGGTCATACTCATCTACCAACTCCAAGGCACGCTCAATCGTCGGTTGATCAAAACCAACAATATTCATCTGTGTCACACCCATCTCAGCAGCCAAGGCAATTTCTTCTGCCTCACGACCTGCAAATTCTTCTACATTTAAGTGTGTATGTGTATCAAAAATCATCTCTTCTAACCTCGTTTTCTATCTACTATTATAGCAAAAAAACTGACCTCTCTCCTCATCTGTACAAAAATATTCTAAAAATCCATCGTTGTCTCTTGACGCTATTTTCCCAAAAGCAGTATAATAGCACTTATTGAAATTTTTCAGTAAAGGAAAAATACCATGTTTACAAAAATTAAAACAGACCTTTATCGGTCGTCCTCTTAAGTCATTAACTGAAGGCGAAGGGGGACTACTGGGAAAAATGCAGGCACTAGCCATGTTGTCAAGCGACGCTCTGTCCTCAATCGCCTATGGGCCTGAGCAAGTAGTCCTCGTCTTGGCTAGTCTCTCTCCTCTCGCTATTTGGTGGAGCCTTCCTATCGGCCTCTTTGTCCTCCTGCTCCTAGCTAGCCTGACCGTCTCCTACCGTCAAATCATCCATGCCTACCCTCAAGGTGGAGGTGCATATATGGTTACTCGAGAAAATCTATCTCCCCAACTTGGCTTGATCGCTGGAGGTAGTCTTCTGGTTGACTATATGTTGACCGTAGCGGTATCTGTTGCTTCTGGAGCTGACGCTATCACAGCAGCTCTCCCTGCTCTTCACCCTTACAACCTCCACATCTCCATTTTTCTGGTTTGCTTGCTCATGCTCTTGAACTTACGGGGCTTAAAAGAATCTGCCAGTTCACTGATGATTCCTGTCTATCTCTTTATCATCAGTACTGTCTTTCTCTTGCTCTATGGAATCTTTCAACTAGTGACAGGTTCTCTCAGCTATCAGGCTACTTCACCTATTGGGCATGCTGTTCCGAGCCTGTCTATCGTTCTCATTCTAAGAGCTTTTACCAGCGGGTCTGCCTCTCTGACAGGGGTTGAAGCTATTTCAAATGCCGTTCCCTTTTTCAAGGCTCCAAAAGAAAAGAATGCCGCTCAAACCTTGACCATTATGTCACTGATTTTAGGTTTTCTTTTTGCTGGAATCACCTTCCTAAACTACTGGATGGGGATTCTGCCTCAACACGGAGAAACTATTCTTTCACAGATGGCTCAAGGTATCCTTGGTAATTCCTTCTTAGGCCACCTTGGGTATTATATCTTCCAATTCTCCACAGCCTTGATTTTAGCCGTAGCTGCAAATACTGGCTTTTCGGCCTTCCCTATGCTAGCTTACAATATGGCTAAAAACAAATACATGCCCCATCTCTTTATGGAAAAAGGAGACCGCCTAGGCTACTCCAATGGAATTTTAACTCTGGCCTTTGGGGCTATGATTCTTCTTCTCATTTTTAATGGGAATACTGAACGCTTGATTCCTCTTTATACTATCGGGGTCTTCGTTCCCTTCGCCCTATCTCAGGCTGGAATGATTCGTCATTGGAAAAAGGAAAAAGGAGCAAATTTCTTAAAACCTGCTCTTGCTAATATCCTTGGAGCAATCATTTGCTACGCTATCGTGCTAATCCTGCTCTTTTTCCGTCTCAGTGATATATGGCCTTTCTTCCCGATTATTCTCGTACTCACCCTACTCTTCTTGGCAATTCACAGTCATTACCAAAAAGTAGCCCAACAACTGCGACTCTATGAAGGAATCGAAAAACGTACTTACGACGGCAATCTTGTTCTGGTTCTAGTGGGAAATGTCACCCGAGTCAGCGTCGGAGCCATTAACTACGCTCAAAGTATTGGTGACGAAGTCCTAGCCATGCATATTTCTACCAAGGAAACAGCAGAAAAAGATCAAGAAATTCTCCAAGAATTTGCCGATTACTTCCCAACCATTACTCTGAAAAATATCAAGACCAGCTACCGCGACATCATCACCCCTACTGTCAAGTATGTCAAATGGATTTCCGAGGAAGCACAGAAAAAGAACTATACAGTCACTGTCCTCGTTCCCCAGTTTATCCCTAATAAACCTTGGCAGAATATCCTGCACAATCAGATGAGCCTCAAACTCAAATACGCCCTTCGTTGGCACCAGGACGTCGTTGTCGCTAGCTACTCATATCACTTAAAAGAATAAAGAAAAGGCCCTACCAGAACCAAGAAGCTCTGGTAAGGTCTTTTTAAAATCCATACACTATGCTTATACTCTTCGAAAATCTCTTCAAACCACGTCAGCGTCATCTACAACCTCAAAGCAGTGCTTCGAGCGGCCTGCGGCTAGCTTTCTAGTTTGCTATTTGATTTTCATTGAGTATTAACTGAAAAGCATGACTAGGCATATTATTGAATGTGGTTAGCTAAATCTTCCTGAGCTTTTTTATTTGACTCAGCTTTTTCTTTCAGCCATTTTTCATAGAGTTCTTGGTACTGTTTAGCAGTTACTGGCTCTTTTTGCAATTCAACATATTTGTAGTTGTCCGCATTTCCCTTATGACCAACAAATGAGAATGGACCTGTAAACGGTACTGTCTTACGAAAGATTGGGTTGGCTCCGCCACTTTGAACTGGTAGGAAGAGGGCACTATCTGTCAACCAAGCTTGGGCTTCAGCATATTTTTCATAGCGAGCCTGAGTATCTGTGATTTCAGCGTCTGCCTGATCCAAGAGTTTCTTGTAGTCAGCAAGACCAATCTTATCCTTAACTTCCTTGTCTTTTCCTTCAGACAAGCCCATGTTTCAACTGAGAACCAGTCTCTGGATCTAGAATCGCTAGGTAAGTCTTAGGATCTGAGTAGTCTCCACCCCATCCTGAGACGTCAATATCGTAGTCTTTTTGTTCTGCTGTATCTGCAAAGTAGGTTGCTTGGTCTTTTTCATCTGGAGAAAGTTGGATAACATCGATGACTACATTCTCCTTACCAAGAGTGGTTTCTACTGTTTGCTTGAAAGAACCAGCCTGTTGCACATCCAACTTAGCAGTCTGGTCAACTGGCATATCCAAATGAATTGGGAAGGTTACTCCCTGTGCTTGCAGACTTTCTTTGGCCTTAGCAAACTTCTCTTTAGCCTTTTCAGGATTCAAGAAGGCTTGCTTACCATCGTTTAGGTTGATATTTTCCCAATCTTTACCGTAGTTGACAATTTTCTCATTGACAATATCACCGAAGTTCTTATCGCCAACTTGGACAAAGTTACTCGGTGTAACTGTGTTACGCAAGATACGGTCTGCTCCATCTTCACCATTTGTCTGTGCCGCATAGGCATGACGGTCAAAGGCAAAGTTGATAGCCTGACGGAAATCTTTATTCTGCATAGCTGCGCGTGAATCTGTCTTTTCCTTATCAGACTGTTTCATAGTCTGCTTGTAACTTTGACGATTCACGTTGAAAAGATAATAGAAAGTAACTGAGTTTTGCGGTGTATAGGTAATCTTGTCCTCATTTCCCTTCTTAAGTTCAGCAAAGACTGAACTTGTTGGGAAGATACGACCATCTGTGTAGTTGCCTTCCAAAAATCCTCTTGTAATACTATCTTGGTCAGAACCGTCAAAGAAAGAGAGTTTCACTTTCTCGATTTTAACATTGTCCTTATCCCAGTAATTAGGGTTTTTGTCAAGTTCAATCAAAGATTTGGATGTGAATGATTTAAATAAGTAAGGACCATTTGACAAGATACTTGATGGTGTCACACTTCCAAAGTCATCTCCCTGAGACTTCAAGAAAGCTTCGTTTACAGGACTAAGAATACTTGCTGTTGTTTTAGAGTTCCAGTAAGTCTCTGGTTGATTGAGGGTGTATTGTAGTGTGTAATCATCCACTGCCTTAACACCAACAGTTCCAAAATCAGATGATTTCCCTTCAACATAGTCTGCTAGCCCTTTGATAGAATCTTGTACCAAGTACAAGTTTTCAGCCTTTTTATCAGCCGCATACTTAAGACCAGTCACAAAGTCATGAGCTGTTACATCCGCATACTCTTCTCCTTCAGAAGTGTACCATTTAGCCCCCTGACGGATCTTATAAGTGTAGGTCAAACCATCTTTTGACACAGTCCACGACTCAGCCATAGACGGGATGAGATTGCCGTACTGGTCATTTTCCAACAAACCATCAATCAAGTTAGTTGTGATACTAGATGTAGAATCTCGTGTAGAGGTAATATAATCCAAGGTATCTGGGTTATTGACAAAGATATAAGAGTAAGTCTTGTCTGCATTACTTGATTGAGATGACCCACACGCAGCTAAAACTAGACCTGCTGTCAAAGCCATAGCTCCAAAAAGCATAACTTTTGATTTCTTCATGATTATTCTCCAATTTTACAGTATGTGAAATATTATACACTATTCAAGCAAAAATATAAAGTTTTTTGTACTTTTTTACAAAAATAAAAATCAGTAGACTCGAGTTCCTACTGATTTTTGATAGAATTCGTTTGGATTATGCAGCCAAAACTTTGCGTCCTTTACGACGACGAGCTGCCAATACGCGACGACCGTTTTTAGTTGACATACGGTTACGGAATCCGTGTTTGCGCGCACGACGAAGTTTACTTGGTTGATAAGTACGTTTCACGATGAATACCTCCTCATAGATTTTGTATTCGTTTAGCCGGCTATAAAGTGATCAGTTACTAAACATACTTTACTATTCTATCTGATTCTTTCACTTTTGTCAATAGCTCAAGGCAAATGTTTTCGAGCTTTTCCTATGAAAGCCCTATCTACGATACTGTTTCAAGAAACGAGTCATCTTTTCTTGGATTTGGGCTAGTTCATCAACACGAGGAAGGTAAACGATACGGAAGTGGTCTGGTTCCTGCCAGTTGAAGCCTCGACCATGAACCAAGAGGACCTTTTCCTGTTTCAAGAAATTAAGGACAAACTGCTCATCATCATCGATACGGTACATATTGCGGTCGATTTTAGGGAAGATATAGAGTCCCGCCTTGGGTTTAACCGCAGACAAACCTGGAATATCTTGAATGGCATTGTAGATGAAGTTTCTTTGCTCGTAAATTCGTCCACCAGGAAGGAGCAATTCATCGACTGATTGGTGACCACCCAAGGAAGTTTGTACGACTTGTTGGGCCAAAACGTTAGAACAAAGGCGCATATTGGATAGCATATTGAGCCCTTCGATATAGCCCTTGACATGAGTCTTAGGTCCAGACAAGACCATCCAACCCACACGGAAACCAGCAATACGGTGGGATTTTGATAGACCATTCATGCTAACACAGAAGACATCTGGTGCCAAGCTCGCCACAGGCGTATGCACATGTCCATCCATGACCATGCGGTCGTAAATTTCATCCGCAAAGATAATCAAATCATTTTGACGGGCAATCTCAATAATCTCCAACAAGAGTTCCTTAGGATAAAGGGCTCCAGTTGGGTTGTTTGGATTGATAAGGACGATTGCCTTGGTATTGGAAGTAATTTTTGACTTGATATCGTCAATATCTGGGTACCATTCTGCAGCTTCATCACAGATATAGTGAACAGCATTTCCTCCAGCTAGACTGACAGCGGCCGTCCAGAGAGGATAGTCTGGCATTGGAACTAAGACTTCATCCCCATTGTCCAAAAGCCCCTGCATAGACATGACAATCAGCTCACTGACACCATTTCCAAGGTAGATATCATCAATATCTACGTTTGGGAATTTCTTCAGTTGACAATACTGCATGATAGCTTTACGGGCTGAGAAAATCCCCTTGGAGTCAGAATAACCTTCACTATCACGCGCATTCATAATCAAGTCATGAATGACTTCGTCTGGCGCTGTAAAACCAAATTCTGCTGGATTTCCTGTATTCAGACGTAAAATCTTTTCTCCGTTTGCTCGCATCCGCATGGCTTCTTCCAAAACAGGGCCACGGATATCATAAGCAACATGCTCTAACTTACTAGACTTGTTATATTCTTTCATCTTGTTTCCTCAATTCTTCAGGATAGTAACATTATACCACTAGAAAGAGAATGCGACAAGTTTACTGAAATATGTTACTAGGTTCATATAGAAGAAAAACCTCACTAAAAGCGAGGTCAATACAGGGGAGATAGCAGGTGTTTTGCAAAGACACATCACATACCAAAAGATAAACCTAGAAAAAGCAAGCCTAAAAAGGAATCATAGAGAAAATTGAACATGATGAAAAGCCCCCATATCATCAAGTAATCCCAGCGACCACTTCGTTTTGCAACCAGGAATAATAGAAAATGGTAGAGTAGGTGAAAGAGTAAAAAGCCAACAAAGCCTGGATAGAGAAGCGGAATTAGCTTCTCTAATTGCCAGATCATAATAACTTCTACCAAGACTGAAACTAGGATGATTCCATAATAAAGGAAATTTGAATTTTTTGTTTCTTGAAAAGAGTGCTTCATCATTCTCCCTCCCTTCACTTCTTTCCTGCTATTCTTTCTTTTATTTTATCATATATTTATATAGATTTTAAGCGCTAATATTCTTTTAAAAAATACCTTTTTTGCTTTACTTCTATAGTGAAAAGGTTTACAATTATAGTAAGAAAATTTCAGGAGGTTTCATTATGGCACAACGTTACCAAAATATCATGGTCGCAATCGATGGTTCTAAAGAAGCAGACTTGGCTTTTGTCAAGGGAGTTCATTCTGCTCTACGAAACGACGCTAAACTCACCATCACACATGTCATTGACACACGCGCTCTCCAAAGCGTATCCACCTTTGATGCTGAAGTTTACGAAGAACTCCAAGTCGACGCTGAAAGTCTGATGAAAGAGTACGAAAAACGTGCTAAAGATGCTGGTGTGGCAGATGTTCATATCGTCATTGAAATGGGAAATCCAAAAACCCTCTTGGCACGTACTATTCCCGATGCTGAGGAAGTGGACCTCATCCTCGTTGGCGCAACTGGTCTCAACGCCTTTGAACGCCTCTTGGTCGGCTCTTCATCTGAATACATTCTCCGCCATGCTAAGGTCGATTTGCTGGTTGTGAGAGAACAAGAAAAAACCTTATAATCACGAAGAAAAGGAGCTCAGCGCTCCTTTTTGTTTACTATTTATACTCAAATTCAAACCACGTCAACGTCGCCTTGCCGTACTCAAGTACAGCCTACGGCTAGTTTCCTAGTTTGCTCTTTGATTTTCATTGAGTATTATTTCTCTCTTTATGGCGTTCATAAGCCTTGAGCTGGCGCTGCAGTTCCTTTTTAATAGCAGGTTCTGGAGCATATTTTTCTTCCCAATCATCTGGTTTTAAGATTTTATGGGTCACTGGATCAAAATGAGCCTTGCCATCTGGAAAAATTTTCCCCATATTGGCCTGATGAACAATATCAAAAATACGTTCTGGATCCACCCCCATCAAGACGAAACTACCGTAGGTAAAGTAAAGTGTGTCAATCAGGGCATCTACCTGACCTATCAAATCTTGCTGAGCAGGCGTCTTCTTAGCTACTTTATCTGCTGCCTTATCCAGAGCTTGATGAAGTTGCGATAGAGCTTGACCAAAGTCCTCTTCAGAAGGACTGGCAGCTCTAACAAATTCCACCAATTCTTCTATTTTAAAGCCAGCCCTGTGGGTTGCACCTTCTAAATCCCAAGCTCGAGGTTCTTCTTGGGTTCGTTCATCCATCATATGGTGGAAGGTCTTGACCTTATTGAAGTGATAATCACGGCTGACAAAGACTTTTTCTGAGGCCAGAACACCAAAATGTTCCAGGGCCTTGTGGATTCCGTCTTGCTGATTGCTGGTGGTGATGTGCTTGGCAACTTCCTTGACACTGCTACTACCATTTCCCATAGCGACCGACATACCGACACCCGCCAGCATTTCTAGGTCGTTATCTGAGTCACCAAAGGCCATGACTTGGTTGATATCAAAACCATATTCTTTCCCAACTCGTCGAATGCCTTCCAATTTAGAGTTTCCTTGATTGATGACATCTGCTGCAAAAGGATTGCTACGTGTCAATTTCAAATCTTCAAAATCAGCTGCTGCCTTCTCAGATTCTTCTGGTGTCATCAGCATCAAAACTTGGTAGATAGGCTGATTCATCAGATGAAGCAGGTCTTCTTCCTTTTGGGGAACAACCTTGCTGACCATACGATTAAAGGAATGACTCACCGTCCGAGTTAAAACAGAGGGAACGAAGCGACTGATTCGTTGGGAAAAAGAACCCAAACCAAAGGACATGATTTTAGAACCCAACATGGCATCCTTGGTCCCTAGGGCAATCTCCTTGCCCTCTTTTTTAGCATAGCTAATTAGCTGGCGCAAGTGTAACTTGGAAATAGGGCTCGTGAACAAGACCCTGTCTTTAGTAAAGATATACTGGCCATTGTAGGTTACCGCAAAATCCAGATCCAAATCGTCCATCAATTCCTTAACAAAAAAAGGCCCTCGTCCTGTCGCTACGCCGACAAGCACCCCTTGTTCTTTGACAATCTTAATCGCGTCCTTAGTGGATTTCAAAACACTCTTGCGATCGTTGACCAAGGTTCCATCGATATCAAAAAAAACCGCTTTGACTTCCATCCTATCCCAATCTCCCCTTTTGTGATACAATGATTATACCACATTTCAGAAAGAGTGAGTAAATCATGCCTAAGAAAATCCTTGTTTTACATACGGGTGGGACTATTTCCATGCAGGCCGATGCTTCTGGCGCTGTTGTGACAAGTTCAGATAATCCCATGAACCATGTGTCCAACCCTCTTGAAGGAATCCAAGTCCACGCCTTGGACTTTTTTAACCTGCCAAGCCCCCATATCAAACCCAAGCATATGCTGGCCCTCTACCAAAAATCAAAGAGGAAGCTGCTAACTACGATGGAGTGGTAATCACACACGGGACCGATACTTTAGAGGAAACAGCCTATTTCCTTGATACCATGGAAGTTCCCCATATGCCTATCGTTCTAACAGGGGCCATGCGCAGCTCAAATGAACTCGGCAGTGATGGTGTTTATAATTATCTGAGTGCTTTAAGGGTGGCTAGCGATGACAAGGCTGCTGACAAAGGAGTTTTGGTCGTTATGAACGATGAAATCCACGCTGCCAAGTATGTTACCAAAACGCATACAACCAACGTCAGCACCTTCCAGACTCCAACACACGGTCCACTTGGTCTGATTATGAAACAGGAAATCCTCTACTTTAAAACAGCTGAACCTCGTGTTCGCTTTGACCTTAATCACATACAAGGCTTAGTCCCTATCATCTCTGCTTATGCTGGTATGACAGATGAGCTGATTGATATGCTTGATTTGGAACAATTGGACGGTTTGATTATCCAAGCCTTCGGAGCTGGTAATATTCCCAAAGAAACAGCTCAAAAATTAGAAAGCCTTCTGCAGAAAGGAATCCCAGTCGCCCTGGTTTCACGATGCTTTAACGGTATAGCTGAGCCTGTTTATGCCTACCAAGGTGGGGGCGTGCAGTTGCAAAAATCTGGTGTCTTCTTTGTTAAAGAACTCAACGCCCAAAAAGCCCGTTTGAAACTCCTCATTGCCCTCAATGCCGGACTAACAGGACAGGCTTTGAAAGACTATATGGAAGGGTAAGTCTCTTCTCTAGAAAGCAAAATCAGGAAATCTTCACGATTCCCTGATTTTTCTATTTACGTTTTCGTGTGGAACGACGTTCTGTCAAACCATGAGGTAAGAGAACTTCACGTTCTTCCAACTCTTCCTTGTGCATAATCTTAGTCAACATACGCATACTAATGGCACCAAGGTCATAAAGAGGTTGGGCAATAGTTGTCAAGTTTGGACGGGTAAAGCGTGAGACTTGCGAATCATCACTAGTAATAATTTCAAACTCTTCTGGTACTGATACACCCTTATCAGCAAGGCCGTTCAAGACACCTGCTGCCAATTCATCACCTGTTACAACTGCTGCAGTTGCATTTGATGAAATCAAGCGTTCTGCCAAGGCATAGCCATCTTCATAAGTATATTTAGACTCAAATACCAATCCTTCGCTATAAGAAATACCTGCTTTTTTCAAGGCTTCCTTGTAGCCAATCAAACGAACCTTACCATTGATGTCATCCACTAATGGACCGCTGACAAAAGCAATGCGCTCATTTTCTTTAGCAAGGTGGGTCACCGCATCAATCGTAGCTTGTTTGTAGTCAATATTGACACTTGGAAGTTGATGTTCTACATCCACTGTCCCAGCAAGAACAACTGGTGTCCGAGAGCGAGAAAACTCTGAACGAATTTTTTCAGTCAAGTGGTACCCCATAAAGATGATACCATCCACTTGCTTAGAAAACAGGGTATTGATCACTGAAACTTCCTTATCATCATCCTCATCACTATTGGCAAGGACGATGTTATACTTGTACATTTCAGCGATATCATCAATCCCTTTAGCAAGCGTTGAGAAATAGCCATTGGTAATATTTGGGATCACCACACCAACAGTGGTTGTCTTTTTACTTGCAAGACCACGCGCCACAGCATTTGGACGGTAATCCAAACGGTCAATCACCTCAAGCACTTTTTTTCGAGTATTCTCTTTTACATTTTTATTGCCATTGACTACACGGCTAACTGTCGCCATTGAAACTCCTGCTTCACGGGCGACATCATAAATCGTTACTGTATCGTCTGTATTCATTCTATTTCCTTTCTATATCATACCTCACGAGACTCCAAAAAAAGAGACGGTATGAAAATTTCGTTTTCATGATTCTACTTATTCCATTCTATCACTATTTGTAAACACTTTCAAGTATTTTTTGAAGATTGTTTGAAAAAAATTTCATAGAAAGCTATGTTTATGAAGAAAAAATCACCTTTTCTTGATTTTTAATCCTATTTGCTGTATGATAAGGGAAAAGAAAGGAGGCAGAGATATGGCTTTTACCAATACCCATATGCGGTCGGCTAGTTTTGGCATTGTTACCAGTTTACCTGATGATGTCATTGACTCTTTTTGGTATATTATTGACCACTTCTTAAAAAATGTCTTTGAATTGGAAGAAGAACTCGAGTTTCAATTGCTTAATAACCAAGGAAAAATTACCTTCCATTTTTCAAGTCAACACCTCCCTACAGCTATTGATTTTGACTTTGACCATCCTTTCGACCCTCTTTATCCCCCGAGAGTACTGGTTTTAGATATGGACGGTAGAGAAACTATCCTCCTCCCAGAAGAAAATGACCTATTTTAATACTCAATGAAAATCAAAGAGCAAACTAGGAAGCTAGCCGCAGGTTGCTCAAAACACTGTTTTGAGGTTGCAGATGGAAGCTGACGTGGTTTGAAGAGATTTTCGAAGAGTATAAAAACTCTAGCCTTCAGTTGCAAGTGACTGAAAACTAGAGTTTTTTCTATTTTTTCAAAGCATTATACAAGTTGCGGATTGGTTGCTTTAAGGTAGGATGGATAAAATGAGGCGCAAGTTCCTGTAAGGACTCGAGTACAAAAAGGCGTTCTGCTATGTAAGGATGGGGCAAGATGAGGTCGTCTGTATAAATGACCTGGTCCTCCACAAAGAGCAAGTCCAAATCAATCAATCGAGGTCCCCAATGCACTTCTCTCACCCTTCCCATCTCTGACTCAATGTCTAACAAGGTCTCTAATAAAACTGGGGCAGGCAACCAGGTTTCTACCTCAACCACTTGATTAGCAAAGCTATCCTGCTCCACACCACCCCAAGGCTCCGTCGTCAAGACACTAGACTCTTTGAAAATATGGATACCTCGAGCTCGCAGCTTCTCAATGGCTTGTTCCAAATTGGCTTGCTTATCTCCCACATTGCTTCCTAGGGCAATAAAGGCTCGCTGCTTACGGCGATGAATGGTTACCGAGCAAGTATCTAGTGGCAAATGCACTGGCGCCCAAGGTTTTTTGAGTTCCAACTTCATTTCTTGGACAAGAGGATGGGCCTCAAAGGTACGTTCTACCAGTTTGTAGGCTACCGTTTCAATCAAATCCTCAGTGCTCTCCTGAAACCAAGTCGTCCACTGCTGACACAATTCTCCGTAATGGACAGAGGCTGTTAAATCCAAGTCTGTAGCCGCCTTGGTCATATCATAGGATAGGATGGCTGAAACGACAAACTTTTGCCCCAATTCCTTCTCACTAGGAAAAAGACCATGATAGGCAAAAATTTCCAAATCCTTAATCTGCAGTTGATCCATAATGATTCCTTTCTAGAAAAATCCGCCCAAAGCGGATTCTTTTTTACAGTCCCATTAAACGATAAGCCTGATCGCGGAGGTCCTTATCTGTTTCAAATAGACCACGAGCTACGGTCGTCAAGGTTGCAGTGCCTGGTTTTCTGACACCACGCATGCTCATACACATATGTTCCGCCTCAATGACAACAAAGGCTCCTTTAGCACCTAGATACTCCATCAAGGCATCGGCCACTTCGATATTCAAACGTTCTTGAATTTGTGGTTTTTTTGAATAAACTTCAACCGTACGGGCTAGCTTAGACAAACCTGCCACACGGCCATCTGGAATATAGGCAATATGCGCTCTACCATAAAATGGTAGAAAGTGGTGTTCACACATGGTATGGAAAAAGATATCCTTTTCTACCACCATATTATCGTCAATAATCTCAAAGGATTTTGACAAATGTTCCTCCGCTGTTTGACCAAGACCTGAAAAAATCTCTTGGTACATACGAGCCACACGAGCAGGTGTTTCCTGCAAGCCCTCGCGGTTAGCGTCCTCTCCCACAGCCTCAATAATCATTTTTACAGCTGCTTCAATCTTTTGTGTATCCATTCTCGTTCTTCCTCTCCATCAGATAGGCTCTCACTTGGCTCAAGAAATACAAGGAACCTGTGACAATCCTAACTGTTTTTTTCTCTTCTTTTTTATCTGTCAATTTTTGCTCTAGAAAATCCTGCCAATCTTGATAGCTGAGATTTCTAGACTTAGCTGCCTCTTTCAGCACGCTTTCATCAGTCGCCCGACTATCGTCAAAATGTGTCAGGGTAAGCTCGGTATTCGGCATGATCCCCAGCAAGTCCAACATATCCTCCAAGGCCTTGGTTTTGATACAAGTAAAGAGGATTTCCTTATGATAATCCGCAAAGCGTTCTTGTAAGGTTGCCACTAAAGCCTTGATAGCATGGGGATTGTGAGCCCCATCCAAAATCATCAAGGGCTCTCTAAACACGATTTCCAAACGTCCCGGCCACCTTGTTTCTTCCAAGGCTTGAGAAACCAAGTCATTACTCGCTAGTTCTCGCCCATCTTCTTGACAAAAAGTATCAAGTAAAGCTATGGCCATCCCTACATTCTCTATCTGGTGCAAACCAAGCAGGCCAGTCTGGAAACGACCTTGTCTGACAGCACTTGCATAGTCAAAAATTTCCCCTGTCACCACACTCTTTTGATGACTGACCTGATAATATCTATCATATCGTATTCTCGGCGCATTTTTAGTTGCCGCAATAGAGTCAATCACAGCTAGCGCTTCTGGAGCAATGCGACCTGTTACCAAGGGAATACCTTGTTTGATAATACCAGCCTTCTGCTCTGCTATGGCCTCCAAGCTGTCCCCAAGTAAGGCTACATGATCCAATCCAATGGTCGTAATTCCTGTCAAAATGGGCTGGCAGACATTGGTGCTATCCAAGAGCCCGCCCATGCCCACTTCCATGATGGCCACATCTACTTGCTCTGAGGCAAAGTAGTCATAGGCTATGGCTGTGATAATCTCAAACTCGGTCGTTCCCTGCAAATTGGCAGTCGCTTCCCCCTCAAGCAAAGACTGATAGTCTGCCATGAGAGTTTCGAGTCTAGCCTCTGGGATAGATTCCCCATTGATGCTAATCTGGTCTGTATAATGAATGAGATAGGGCGAGCTGAATACACCAACTCTCAGCCCCTAGCTTTTCCAACATATTTTTCTCAAAAAAAGCAATGGTTGAACCCTTGCCATTGGTTCCTCCGATATGGATGACCTTGAGTTTGAGATGGGGATTGCCACGCAAAGCTAATAGTTCCACCATTCGTTCCAAGCCAAAAATGCGGTTGATCCGTCCGATAGTGAGCAATCCACTGATTATTTTCAAATTCTTTCATCTTATTTATATTGTTTTAAATCTAGATTTTCCGCTTCATCAGCCAGACGAATGGCGGAGGCAATTTCAACTGCCATCCTGTGACTAGCTACGTCATGCACGCGCACCACTTCTACACCCTGTCTCGCAGCGATACTAGTTACATGAGACGAAGCCGTATCTCGATTGTGGAAACCGAGTTCTGTCTCAGGATTGACCTCAAAACCATTTTCTTCAAGAATATTGATGACAAACCGTTTGCGCGACACTCCAAGAAAGATTGGATAGCCTTTCTGATGTAGTTTATCCAGGTCCCGTAAAAGAAGCAGATTTTCTTTCTTGGTCAGACCAAAGCCAATCCCTGGATCCAACAGGATATTTTCTTGTGTTATTCCAGCTTGATTCGCTCTCGCTAAGGCTCTGTCAAAGAAAGTCTCCATCAACTCTTCGATTGGCAATGTTTCAAAGTCAGCTAACTCTTCCTCTGTAAAAGCTTGACCAAAACCAAAATGAGGAAAGATGAGTGAGCTAGGATGCTGAGGTCGAGCCATGACTGGATTAAACATAATGACTACTTTCGCACCAGCATTAGCAACCACATGGGCCATTTTTTCATCACCCATGAGACCAGTGATATCATTGACTAGATTGGCACCAGCAGCCAAAGCAGCCTCTGCCACCTGACTTTTCCAAGTATCAATGGAAATGAGGACATCACTTTCCTTGCGAATCGCTTTAATCACTGGAACAACACGCTGGATTTCCTCTTCTATCTCAACATAGCTACTTCTTCCCGGCCGAGTTGATTCTCCACCGATATCTAGCATACTGGCTCCTTCTGCTATCAATTTACGAGCCTGCTGGAGTGCCTGCTCAAGAGCAAAAAATTGACCACCGTCCGAAAAGGAATCTGGGGTTACATTGATAATTCCGCAAATAGCTGTCTTTGAATGATTGGCTTTACTTGACATATCGGTCACTCCCTCAAGGCTTTTCATCATATTATTTTTCTATTTTACCATAAAAAGAAAAAGATGGATACGATTGCATTCATCTTTTTCACAGTTGAAGGAGGTAATTTCTCCCTCAAGAAAAATTGCTTCCATTTAGCAGAACCATTTCTCCCATTTTTAAAATATTGCCCTTAACTTTTAAAGTAGAGAACCTTAAATAGGCACACCAAAGGTTCTACTAACAATAATCACAAGTGCAAACAAGCAAAAGACTACTCCGTTAACAATCATGTGAAGCAAGATAGACATTTCCAAACGTTGGGTCTTGTAAGCCGTCCAAGACAGAACGATCGACATACCTCCATAAATCAATAAAGAAGGTAAATTACTTGGTTGATGCAATAAAGCAAAGACAATCGTACCAACTACAAATCCCCAGCTCTCCTTACCTCGGAAACCTTTTTAGGAATAATCCCACGGCACAAGATTTCCTCACAAATCGGAGCAAGTAAGGCTAGCAAGAAGAAACTGGAAATCAAAGAACTATTTTGAACCATATCATTAATCTGAGACTGGTTACCTGTTGTCGTCTCATTTGACAGTTGTAACAAGATAGAACCAAGTATATTTGAACAGATAATAACTAAATAACTCAAGCCCAAACGTGCCAAATCCTTAGCTCTAAAAAAAGAAAAATTAAAACTTGCTAACTGCGTTTTACGAGCTCCAAAAATAAATAGTACCAACACTACAATTGAAATACCAGCAACTATCAGTCCTGACTGTAACAGTGGTACTGCATTTTGAGTTAAAATAGCAGTAACCGCTAAAGGAATCTGATATAAAATTGTCGCCAGCAAAAAGACCAAAATCCAGCCTGCACGATTCAACAATTCTTTCCACATACTTTTCTCTTCCATCATTCATCTCCTAGACTTTGTATTAAAAAAAGGGGGAAATCCCCCCTGGGTAATTATTTTATAGGGCCATGCTGATATAGTTAAGGATAAACAAGGCATCCAAAATCCAAATCATGACATGGACATCTTTAGCTTGACCTTTGACAATCTTAGTCAAAGTGTAAGTCAAGAAACCAACTGCAATCCCTTGAGTGATAGAGTAGCTGAATCCCATAAAGATAGATGTGAAGAAAGCAGGAACCGCTTCAGACATATCATCCCAATGAATATTTTTCAAGCTAGCCAACATCATAATCCCAACGATAATCAAGATTGGAGCTGTAGCAGATGTTGGTACAATCGCTAGAAGTGGACTAAAGAAGCTTGAGATTGCAAAACAGATTGCCACGACCAAGGCTGTCAAACCAGTACGTCCACCTGCACCGATACCTGCAGCAGACTCAACATAAGTCGTTACGTTTGAAGTACCAGCTACTGCACCAATTGTTGTAGCAATTAAATCAGAATAAAGAGCTTTGTCCAATTTAACTGATTCATTGTTTTCACCTTTAGAAGCAATGATTCCAACTTTTTCACCAGTACCAATTAGAGTACCAATTGTATCGAAAATATCTGTTAATGAAAAGGCAAGAATAGCCATAAGAGTCTCAGGTAAGCGAGCTGTATCTGAAATCAAAGCTCCCAAACCTTCCGAACCAAGAGCTGCACCAAAAATTTTCTTCAAATCTTCTACCGCAGCACCCAAGTGATTATTTGAAAAATCAATGCTAGAAATATTAACTAAACCTACTGCAATTGCAAGAACTGTTGTTGTTAAGATAGAAAGGATAATCCCTCCCTTAATCCCTTTGATGACAAAGAAGATAGTAATGGCAAGTCCTGCAAGAGCCACCAAAACAGCTGGATTATTAAAGTCAACCAATCCTGGAACCGCTGAAGAGTTTGCTGCAATCGTTGCTTGAGCTTTGTCAGCCCCTTCTCCTACAACAGTATAGTTGCCTGGATCAATCGTAAATTTCAAAAGGCCAGCATTCTTAATCCCTACGTAAGCAAGGAAGACACCGATACCGGCTGAAATAGCTGAACGAAGAGCAGTAGGAATGGATTCAATAATCATTTTGCGTACATTTGTCAAAGTAATAATCAATGAAATAATACCACAAATGAAGACCATAGCCAAAGCTTCTTGCCAAGAATAACCAAGTCCAAAGACAACTGTAAAGGTAAAGAAAGCATTCAGTCCCATACCTGGTGCTTGAGCATATGGTAAGTTAGCATAAAAAGCCATCATAAGAGTTCCTACCACAGAACCAATAATCGTTGCTAGGAAGATACCCTGAGCAGGCATTCCTGTTTGCGAAAGAATTTGTGGGTTTACAAAGAGAATATAGCTCATTGCAAAGAAAGTTGTTAAACCAGCGAGAACCTCTGTACGAACGTCTGTACCGTTCTCTTTTAGTTTAAATAATTTGTCCATTATCAATCTCCTTTTAATTTTTACGAACAATAATAGAATTATATCATTTATCATTCACTTTTTCAATATCTTTGTTTGATTTATTTAATAAAATGATGGAATTTCTTTTTTGTTTGGAATCTGCTTTTCTCTCTGCTTTTTGCTATAATAGTAGACATCTTATCTGGAAAGACACTAGAAAGGTTCATATGACGAAAAAAATTATTGCAGTTGACCTAGATGGAACCCTGCTCAACTCAGACAGTCAGATTTCTGACTTTACCAAAGAAACCATTAAAAAAGTTGCTGAAAAAGGGCATCAGGTCATTATTACGACAGGTCGCCCTTACCGTATGTCAAAAGATTTTTACCGTGAACTAGGCTTAGACACTCCTATGATTAATTTCAACGGCTCCCTTACTCATTTACCAGACCAAGTTTGGGATTTTGAAAAGTGTTTGACTGTAGACAAAAAATATCTGCTAGACATGGTTCGACGTTCAGAGGACATTCAAGCCGATTTTATCGCTGGAGAATATCGTAAAAAATTCTACATTACAAATCCTAATGAAGAAATTGCCAATCCCAAACTATTTGGTGTAGAAGCTTTCCAGCCTGAAGATCAATTCCAGCCTGAGTTGGTAACCAAGGATCCTAACTGTATTCTGCTGCAGACCAGAGCCAGTGACAAATATGCCTTGGCAAAAGAAATGAACGCCTTCTACCAGCATCAACTGTCTATCAATACCTGGGGAGGTCCGCTCAATATCCTTGAGTGTACCCCAAAAGGTGTCAACAAAGCCTTTGCCTTGGACTACTTGCTCAAGGTAATGAACCGCGATAAAAAGGATTTGATTGCCTTTGGAGATGAACACAATGATACCGAAATGCTAGCTTTTGCTGGGAAGGGCTATGCCATGAAAAATGCCAATCCAGAGCTACTCCCTTATGCAGATGAGCAAATTTCTCTGACCAATGACCAAGACGGGGTTGCCAAAACCCTACAAGACTTATTCTTATAGTTCATACTGACCAGCTTGCGAGCTGGTCTTTGTGCTCTTTTCACAGTCTCATCAACCAGTTAATCGATTGTTCTATTTTTTACCTCCAAAGCCTTGAAA